>Ga0214923_10000011_pt1 | contig 267294 bp, 143 predicted proteins | sample LL1510_MetaG_FD_177993 | JGI IMG/M metagenome (GOLD analysis project Ga0214923, IMG submission 177993) | Freshwater microbial communities from Lake Lanier, Atlanta, Georgia, United States - LL-1510 | ecosystem: Environmental > Aquatic > Freshwater > Lake | place: USA: Georgia | collected... | reverse complement strand
CGGTGGATTTATCAAAAATAATTAACAATAAATATTTTAATTATAAACAAATATTAAATAATAATTAGAATCTTTAAATTACATAAAAATAATAATAACTATTTAAATAACTAATTATTGCCGCCGCGGTGGATTTATTAAAAATAATTAACAATAAATATTTTAATTATAAACAAATATTAAATAATAATTAGAATCTTTAAATTACATAAAAATAATAATAACTATTTAAATAACTAATTATTGCCGCCGCCGCGGTGGATTTATTAAAAATAATTAACAATAAATATTTTAATTATAAACAAATAATTAGAATCTTTAAATTACATAAAAATAATAATAACTATTTAAATAACTAATTATTGCCGCCGCGGTGGATTTATAAAAAATAAATAAATTAAATATTTTAATTATAAACAAATAATTAGAATCTTTAAATTACATAAAAATAATAATAACTATTTAAATAACTAATTATTGCCGCCGCCGCGGTGGATTTATTAAAAATAATTAACAATAAATATTTTAATTATAAACAAATAATTAGAATCTTTAAATTACATAAAAATAATAATAACTATTTAAATAACTAATTATTGCCGCCGCCGCGGTGGATTTATCAAAAATAATTAACAATAAATATTTTAATTATAAACAAATATTAAATAATAATTAGAATCTTTAAATTACATAAAAATAATAATAACTATTTAAATAACTAATTATCGCCGCCACGGTGGATTTATCAAAAATAATTAACAATAAATATTTTAATTATAAACAAATATTAAATAATAATTAGAATCTTTAAATTACATAAAAATAATAATAACTATTTAAATAACTAATTATTGCCGCCGCCGCGGTGGATTTATTAAAAATAATTAACAATAAATATTTTAATTATAAACAAATAATTAGAATCTTTAAATTACATAAAAATAATAATAACTATTTAAATAACTAATTATTGCCGCCACGGTGGATTTATTAAAAATAATTAACAATAAATATTTTAATTATAAACAAATATTAAATAATAATTAGAATCTTCAAATTACATAAAAATAATAATAACTATTTAAATAACTAATTATCGCCGCCGCGGTGGATTTATCAAAAATAAATAAATTAAATAATTTAATTATAAATAAATATTATTGTTATTTTCAGAGAATAATCAAATTTTACCAAAACTTTGTTTATTTTTAAATAATTATTTTTTTTAATTATAAATAAAAATTGATGTATAAAGTTATTATAATTTTATAATATATATATGAATAAAATGACATATAAATGCAATTTGTGTGAATATGATTTTAAACAAAAAATAGATTTAGATAGACACCTTAAGAAAAATAAATGTATTCCAATTAATAAAATAATTGATATAAAAGAACAACAAAATATTAATAATGGTAAAATATCAGAATTACATAGTTTATTTAAAACATGTTTAGATATTTTAAGAAATGATGCTGAACATTTAATAGGTGATGAAGCATTAAATGAATTATCACATTTTATAATTCTTAAACAATTAGAAAAACATATTATTAATAATTCAATTGATATTTATAATTTTGAATTATATTATGATGGGATTAAAAAATATGGTAAAGAAATATTTATTGAACAATTAGAATATATTAAATTTTCTAAATTAGTAGAATATATTAAAATACCAGATAAAGAAAATAATATAAAACATATATTTGATAATTTTTTATGGAAAGAAATTTTATCTAAACATCCTAAATTTAAAGATGTTTTTGAAGATGGTAAAAAATCATTTATTAAAGAATCATCAACAATTAAAAAACTTATTATTACATTAAGTAATATTGATTTTGATAATTATGAATATGATATTTTAGGAGAAGCATATGAAAGGATATTTGTAGATGCTATATATGGTGCGGGTAAAGGTAGTAAATCACAATTGGGACAATTTTTTACATCTCCAAAAGTAAAAGATTTATTAGTTAATTTAGTAAATCCTAAAGTAAAAGAAAATGGTGAAATTGAAAGTGTATTAGATCCATCAGCAGGAACAGGTGGAATTTTAAACACAGTTATTAAACATTTTAAAAAAAATAATCAAATAACAACTGAAGATTTAAGAAAACAATTAATTAATAATATTTATGGTATTGAAATTAAAGGAAAAATTTATAATTTATGTTTATCAAATATGCTAATAAATACAGGTCATATATTACCAAATGTAATCTGTGCCGATAGTATAAGAAAATTTCATAATATCAAAGTAGATACAATTATTGCAAATCCACCATTTTCAGTAAATATAAATTATAATGAATTATTATCAAGTTTAGGAAGTATTAAAATATTAGATGATTATATACCAATAAAAGCAGGTGGTAAAAATTCAGAGGTATTATTTTTACAAATGATGATTCATTGTTTGAAAATAAATGGACGTTGTGCTACTGTTATGTTAGATGGTCAAAAAATATATGGAGATTCTTCTGGATATGATAAAATAAGAGAATATTTAATGAAAAGTTGTGAATTACATGAAGTAATTTTATGTCCTGCAGGAACATTTACATCAACAGCATCAAAAACATGTATATTATTTTTTACAAAGAAAAAAGAAAGGAAAGATGTTTTAGAAATTAAAGGATCTAAAAGAGAATTAATTTTTGATAAAGTACATTCAACAATAAAAGTACAATTTTATGATTTTAATCCTGATACAGAAGAAAAAATATTTATTAAAGAAGTAGATATAAAAGATATAGCATCAAAAAAATATTCTTTAAATTATACAGAATATAATGTAGAAGACAAATGTAAAGATGAAGAAAATATTAAATGGGTTGAATTAAATGAAGTTTGTAAAATTAAGTTTGGAGATAGAATTGTAAAAAAAAATACTACATCGGGAGAGTATGACGTATATGGCGGTGGTGATAAAACATTTTCCACAGATACTTTTAATAGAGAAGGATATAATATATTAATTGCAAGGTTTGCATTATCTAAAATATGTGTTAGATTATTAAATAAAAAATTTTATCTTAATGATAGTGGTTTAACAATATCAATTAATAAAGAATATGGTAATAATAATTATATTGGATATTATTTAGTATTTAATCAATATTTAATATATAATTTAGCAAGAGGAACTGGTCAAAAAAATTTAGATATGGAAAATTTTAAAAAAATAAAAATTCCTATGGTATCAATAGAAAAACAAAATAATATAGTTGAATTTTTAGATAAATTATATGAAACTAACCAAATAAAAATTCAAGATACTATAAATTATTATGAAAATAATAATATATTTAAATTATTATTAGATGAAAAATATAATATATTTAATTATTTAATAATAGCACAAATATTTAAAATTAAAATTAATAATATTAATAATATTCTTAATATTAAAGATGAATTAGAAAACTTATTAAAATTTAAAAATATTATTATTAATAAATTAAAAGATGATAATATTAATAAAGATATTATTTAACTATAATTTATTACATAAAAATATTATTTTTCTAGAAATATAATAAAAGTAAATTATAAATTGGGAACTTCGTTAACTTCGTTTATTTAAAAAATAAATTACTACAATATAGTTTATTATTTGGCGGTTATGATGATTTACACTATATATTTACTAAATTTAAAAATAAATAATTAACATATAAAAATATTACTCAATTTATGAATAAATATAAATGAGTTAAAAGCCTACCTTAAGATTAATAAACGAAGTTAACGAAGTTCTCAATTAATTAATAATAATATTTATGAATAATTATTTACAATAAATATATTACATAATTCAATCTTTAATTTTTATTTTATTGTTATTTTTAGAGAAATTATAAAAAATTCTGGGAACTTCGTTAATTTTTATAATTTCTTTGAAAACGAGAATAATATAATTACGATGATTTATTAAATCATTAGTTTAAGTATCTTTAATAATATTCCAATAATCAGTATAAAATAATTGTCTATTAATAGCCATATTATTGAGGTAATATATTATTATTCATAAATTGAATTTATTATTTATTATTATTTTCATAGAAATTATAAAATATTTTAATTTAAGATTTAAATTAATTTTGGAACGTAGTTTATTTTTTCCAAAAATTTTATAATTTCTCTGAAAATAACAATAAATTATTATTAGATGAAAAATATAATATTTTTAATTACTTAATAATAGCACAAATATTTGAAATTAAAGTTAATAATATTAATAATATTCTTAATATTAAAGATGAATTAGAAAACTTATTAAAATAATAATATAATAAAAAATGAAATTATTCAGATAAAAATTAAATTTGTAATAATAATAAATCTATTGATATAATAAACATAAACAAAGATATAAAATAATTTTAAATTTTTAAATTTATTTTATATCTTTATTATATGAATAATAATTATTATATTGATAGCATTATTTTAGAGAACTGTCCATATTCAATAAAGGCAGAAAACTTATTAAAAAAACATAACATCCCTATAAATATAATAACTGTTGATCATGATAATAAACATAAATATAAAACTAGTCAAATAAATTCATTTCCACAATTATATTTAAAAAATAAATTAAAAAAAGATAGCTTATTATTAGGTGGTTATGATGATTTAAATTATGTTTTTACTAAATTTAAAAATAAACAAATAACAAATAAAAATATTACTCAATTTATGAATAAATATAAATGGGCTAAAAAGCCTACTTTAAGATTAATACAATTAATTAATAATAATATTTATGAATAATTATTTACGATAAATATATTGTATAATCCAATCTTTATTTTTTAGTTTAATATACTCACTGTGATTTATTGAATCATTAGTTTCAGTATCTTTAATAATATTTAAATAATCAGTATAAAATAATTGTCGATCAATAGCCATATTAAATTGATTAATTATTTTTTCTAAAATATTATAATATTGAAATATAAAATCTTTATGATACTTATTAATAATAGAAATATTTTTTATTGTTGTTTGTAGTTTTAATATATTAAATAAAATTATAAAATCTTCATCAGATAATGAATCATGTTTATTATTATAATTAAAACATATCATATAAAATTCAGGTGAATGTTCATTTTGTGTTGGTTTATATATTTCAATTTTTTCAAATGATAAATAAAATATATATATCATATCTATTAATATTTTATAATGTAAATTAGTAAATAATTGTTTAATTATACAATTACCATGTTTAGATAAATTGTATAATATAAATAACATTTGAGAATAATATAATAAAATACATAATGTATTATCTTCAGAATATTCTAATCCACAATCACTTATTAACCAATTTTTATTTTTACAAATATTTTTATAATATTTAATATTGTCTTCAGATGTAATATTACCGGTTCCATCAGATCCATAAGACCATTTATTTTTATTTTTTTTTATTATATCATATATATCATCATAACCACCATTATCAGTATGTAATGTTGTAGCTTCCCATGTATACTTAGCATTTGAATTCCATTTATTAATATAATAGTCAATAGACATAATAAAAGATCCGGGAGCCTCACACATATAAAATATATTAATATCTTTTAATGTATCAAAAATACGTGTATTATATAATATTTCATACATTTTAATCCATGCACGAGATACAGGTCTATTTTTTTTTATTTTAATATCTAATTTATATAATTCATGATTTAATGTGTTCTCATAAAAACGAATTAATTTTTTAATTTTATTATAAGTATCTATATCCCTAAAATCTATTTGATTTGTTGAACAATTTATTAATTTAATTAAATAATTAAATTCTTGAGGTAATATATTATTATTTGTACATTGAATTTTAATTATTGGAATTATATGGGATCTCATTATTAAATATAATCCTTTATCAACTATAAATAGTTTACTAGTTATAGTATTTATATCTTCTGATTCATATATTTGAAATTTAAATAATTTAGCTAAATTATATGAATATATATAATTTTGTTTTATTAATGAATTAATAAAATCCTGATTATTGATATTTTCTCTTATATAATTTAATTGTAAATTTATTCTATGTATATCTTTATTTAATATTTTATAATAAGCTTTAATAGTTTTAATATATTTAGAATAAAACATATTATTATTAGAATATACATTTTTTTTAAACTTTTCAAATATAATACAATGTTCATTAATATTATTTAAAGAATATATATTATAAATAATATACATATTTTCAAAACATTGACCTATATTTTGTAATAATAATAAATTATTATATAAATCAGATAAATATATTATTAAATATCCATTTTTATTAATATTATTTAGAATATCTATATTAAATGATAAAAATAATATTATTATCAAATCATATTTAATAGTTATATTATATTTAGTAATATTAAAATCATCAAATTTATATATTTGTTTAATTTTATTTTGTTCTATATTACCATTATTTAAATGTGTAATAAGAATATCTTTATAATAATAATTTAATATTTCTATAATTTGATAAGTATCTGAATAACATAATATTGTTTTAATAGTTTGACCAATTTTATAAAATAAATAAGATGAAAATAACGCATATAAATTAATATTAAATGGTTTTATACTATAAATAAATTTTTGTTTTAAATAAATATAATAATTAGTATATTTAGAAATATCATTATTATTTAATAAAAAAAATATTTTTGATAATAATATTTCTTCATATAAATTATTTATTGGTTGATTTTCTATTAAATTATTTGTTAATTTGGATGAAATATATTTTCCTTTAATATCTATTTTTATTAATTTAAAACCATTAAACATAGATAATAAATTATCCATAATAAATAAATTATAAAAAAGATAAAATATATATTTTAATTTCTTTAGGTAGAAAACGATTAATAATAACAATCTTATTATGTATAGTTTTGTTTTGATTTAATTTAATTATACATGATAATTGACTTAGTCTAATAATATTATGTACTTTAATATTATTATACATGGACTCATTAAAATTTATATTATAATTTATATTTTTGGTACCTAATTTATAAAAATATGAAGTTATAGGATTTTTCCATTCAGGATTATAATTTCCATAATATGTATTAATATTTACAGTATAATCTGTATCACATCCTTTAAATGGTATATTATATTCTTTAAAATAATAACCAATATAAAATATACAACAACATAAGTATTCATGATATATATCAGTTCCTATTATTCTAATAATGATATTATCAGGAACTACATAAAGATTGAATAGAATACCAAACTCTGAATTTATAAAATCAAATATATCATTTAATATTTTATGGTCATATCTTTTCGCAATTATATCATTTTTATTGAGCCAACTTTTAGTTTTATAAATAAAAATATCAAATAATAATGTTAAATTTATAACTAATTCAGGAGTCCCATAAATAAAATTTTTTAATGTTAATATATTATTTGCAATGTATCGGTTATACTTTGTCATTTTTAAATTGAACTAATTATATACACGCCAAGAACTTGAGCCAAAATGGCTACGGTGGTTTAGTAAAATAATAATAATAAAATAAAAAATTGATTTATCAATTTTTTATTTTATTATTATTATTTTACTAAACCATCCCTAATGAAAATATTTTAAATATTGTTATTTTTAGAGAAATTAAACTGCGTTCCAAAAAATTCAGAAAAATTAAACTAAACTACGTTCCATTCCAAAATAATTTATAAATCTTAAATTATTACATCATCAGAGAAATTATACAAATTAAAAAAAAATAAAATAAACTACATTCCAATTTAAAAATATTTTAATTTTATGGTTTAAAAAATTATTTTTGAACGGAACGTAGTTTAGTTTAATTTTTCTGAAATTTTTAGAACGCAGTTTAATTTCTCTGATAATAACAATAAATTAAAATAAATAAAGTTAACAGTGTTCCATAATTTAAAATATTTATTATTATTTTTGAATATAATAAGATATTAAATAAATCATTAGATTTAATAATTTAAAAATTATATTAATAAATTAAATAAGTATCCAAAATAAATATAAACTGACTACACATAATTTCATATAATTTTTCCTTAGTCTTATAATAATAATCATATATTATTTAAAATATTGTTAAAATCAAAATTTTAAATAAAATAATAGGAATAATGGTTATTTATTCTATAAAAATAGCAATTAAATATTAAAATAAATATTTTAGGAATATTATTAATTTATAAATAAATTTATTAAATAATTTAATAATTTATCATTATTAATATATAAATTAGATATATCTTTTTCTTTATTATTTTTTTTATAAATTTTTTTTAAAAATTTCATTCTATAATTATTAATTTTATCTGAATAATTCCTAATATATTCAACAAAATTAATGTTTAATTTATTTAATCTATTAATTAATTTTTCTATAAATATTTTAGAATGTATATTTTTATTAATTAATTTTGTTTCAATATACCATATACACCAAACCAAACAAAATCCACCATAATCACCAGGTTTTATATAATTATTATTATTTTCATCTGATATAGTTTGAAATCCTGCAACAGGTAAATACTCTTTTGGTCTTATATATTTAAATCCGGTGTTCCATGTTAATTCTTCTTCTAATATATCATCCATAATAGTATCAATATAATTAGTATTATTTCCGTATGGTTCAAATCTTTCTATAGTATTTAATTTTATATCATAAATAATTATATTAGCGTGTAATAAATTATCATAATTAATACTTAAAAATAATAATATATAATCATATGTATTATTTTTAATTATAGAATTAATAATATTATTAAGATACGAATTTATATAATAATTATATTCAGATTTATAAATAATTAACCATGGAAATATATTATTTTCATATAAATTATACTGATAATTCTTAATATTTGGTATATATAATTTTTTATAAGTTTTAGATAAATATAATATAAAAATTATAATATCTTCAAAATAAGCTCGAAATTTTGTACAATGTATATATTTTTCCATATTAAATACTTGTAATGTAGATTCAAATTTTGGAAATTTTGATAAATAATTTAACCATTCTTTATTTACTATTTTATTATATATCATAGTATTTATCATAATTGTAGTTTCCTTATTAATAAATATTTTAGAATATATTTTAAAATCTAATAGAGTTATTAATTCAATAGGAGAAACTTTATTAATATTTAATTGATTCCATGATTTAGTATTTCCAAATTTTAAAATATTATAATCTAATAAATAATTATTAATATTAACAAATAATCGTGTATATAATACAGTATGCAATATATTTTCTATATATTTATCTACTTCAGTACATATTTCTTCAGTAATTATATTTGTTTCTAATATTAAGGTAATATAATCTATTTTATTATTTAATATATCTTTTTTTATAGCCCATCTAATAGGATTTTCTGTATCTAAAAATGTATAATAATTAATATCTATATTTCTTGATAATAAATATTTAAATAATTTTATATTATTAAATCCATAAAATAATAATCCTTTTCCATTATCATTTTTAACATTAATATTTTCAATTTTATTTAAAATATCAATTTTATTATCAATAGTTAAATTATTATTTTTAATAATACTAAATAAATATATTTTAATCTTAAAATATTTTGTTTTATAATTTATACATATCTTAATAAAACATTTTAATTCATTAAATGATAAATTTAATATTATATTTTTTAATAAATTATCAGAAATTAAATATGTCCAATCTAATTTAGGATATAATTTAACTATTTTATTTATTTTATTATATTGTAAATAATTTATAAATGTTAAGTCATTATATTTATTATAAATATATTCTGGATAAGTATCTATTAAATATATTAATATTTCAATATTATCTTCTTTTGCAGCTATAAAAAAACCATTATGTCCATCATTATTTTGGATATATATAGGAAATCTAATTAATTTTAATGCTGTTATATTATTTAATAAAATTAAATAATGAAATAGATAATTATTTAAAAATATAGGTTTATTTAATTCAAACTTATTTAAATCTGTTAAATTATTAATATTAATAATATCTTTATAATTTATTTTCATTTATATTATTTATAATATTATATTTTTATTTAATAAATAATATTAATTATTTATTATAATTTTATTGCGTATAGAATCTTATTTTCTTTATTTATTATTGTTTTCAGATAAAATAAATTTTTAGAAAACAAAAATAAATTATATATTTATAAATATATAATTAGTTTAAGAGAAATATATAATTAGTTTAAAATATTAATTATAATGTTTCTATTACATAATTTATATACATTATTCAAATAAATTTGTATATTTTTTTTATATTGTATTAATAATTAAACCACAATATTCAGTTGGACTAACGGAATAATCTATTTTTTTATATATATTTATTTTTATAGCTTCTTCAATAAAAAAATTAAATATATCTTGAAATAATTCACCATGACCAATTTCAGGATTAGCAAAATGCGACATTTCATGTATTGCTACATATGTTAATAAATTTATATCATGAAAAGAATTATTAAGTTTACTTTTGAGACAAATAGATAATTCTTCTCCTTTATTAACACTATAAGATGTTAATGATGTTGAAGGATTAGTTTCATATATTCGTGTTCTAGTTTTATTAAAATTTTTGTTTAACTGTAATATATATATTTCATAATTAGGAAAATTTTTTATATTATTAACTAAATGTTCTTTTAATAAAGTCATATTAACAATAATGTCATTTAATAATTTTTTTTTATAATCATTTTGTTCATCATTATAAATAGTTATTGTATATCCTTTTAATGATTCTATATTTATTATATTTATATTATGAAATAAATGAAAAATATATATAATTAATATAATATATATTAAATAATAAATCATATTATTATTAATCTTTATAAAATAATTTTTTCTAATATATATATATATATATGGGCACCTCAAAATCTAAAGAAGAAACTAAACATACTAATAATTTATGGAATGATTGTAAAACTGATATATTTAGTTCAGAATATGATTATGAACCAATCGGACGAAAATCAGTATATTTTAAATATAATAATTATTCATATAATAATAATGCTAATCAAGAAATACAAAAATTATTATATGAATTAGAAAATAAATATAAACAACCGCCCAAACAAAAAATTGAACCTACAATATTAAATAATGTAAATTCTGAAAGTTCTTCATCCATGTTTTTGACATCTGAATTATATGATTATATTATATATAAAAATAATAGTAAAAATAAACAATCAGGAGGCGCAAACCAGATAGATGAAGAAGAATTATCATCTTCTAAATCTTCTGGATCATTAACTTCATCCACATCAAATGAAAGCTCTAGCACAGACAACCCAAACTTAACGAAGAAAAAACTGAATAGTAAAGATAATGCAGATGATGATAAAAATAGTGAGAAACCACTAAAGAAATCAAAGAACCCAAATAATAAACAATCACTAACTAAAGGTAAAATAGTAAGAAATTCAATTAGAAATATGAACTTATCATATACATCATCAGATGAATTATCTAATAAATTATCCATGGATAATCTTAATAATTCAGATAAAAATATTAAAATTAGAAAAACTTTTAAATCAAAAGAATTATCATCTGAAAATTCTGTATCAGAACATAATGATAGTGATGTATTAGATAATTCTGATAATATAATTAATAAAAAACAATATAATTCAAAATATATTACTAGTAGTAGTAATATAACAGATAGTGCATCTAGTAATAAACATACTACAACACAAAATAATTATAAATCTAAAGATTCTTCTATAACTAGTAATAGTGATACATCAAAAAGTTCATCTATTAAAAATGTAAATATAAAAACTACTAAAAAAAATAAAAATGTAAATAATAAAAATTATAAATCTAAAAAAGAAAATGTAATTAATACTAGTTCCATTAGTAGTATTAATACTACTGATATTAATATGATAAATATATAAAAATATTTTATATTATAAAAATAAAATTATTCCTAATTTTTAAATACATAACTTATTAGTTAATAAGTCTTATTATTTATTCATATTTTTAAAAAAATTAAACTATGTTCCAATACTTTAAAATAAATTATTTAATTTACTATTGAAAATAGTCATATAATAATAGATAACTAGACTCATCTATTTTTCATTATTATTAGAATATTACTGAGTTAATATTAATATTTTTATTATATTTAATATATTTAAAACTACAATAGTATCTGTATTCATTATGACTAGTTTATAAATTAGATTTTTAATAGATAATATTTTGTTCATTGAGGATTTATAAACATTTATTATTTGAATAATGAGTATGTTTAGTATCATATGTTAGGATTACTGTTTAGTATTAACCTTATTGAAAAATAATAATAATAATAATTAATATAATGGGCATGTTTAGTATCATCTGTTTGAATTACTGTTTAGTATTAATCTTATTGAAAAATAATAATAACTAAAGCTTGCTTTGTTAACTTCGTTTATTAATTATTATTATGTTTCAATAAGATTAATACTAAACAGTAATACGAACAGATGATACTAAACATGCCCATAAAAAAAATATTTAAAAAATTAAAAAATATTTTTTTTAATTTTTTAAATAAAGTGATACTAAACAACAAATGAAACAGATGATACTAAACATACCCAATATAAAAGTATTCTGCAGGTTTGGTTTAATCTATATATATGTTTTTAATAAAACAATAAAGTTATCACATTTATTACATAATTTAGATGTATAAAACTCTAATATGATACAATTTTTACATGATTAGTATTGATAGTATTTCATATATATAATTGTTTGTTTATTATAATTTTCTTAATTATTATCATATTTATATAAAATATATAATTTTAAAAAATTATATGAAAAAACTATAATATTTTAATTATATTAATTTATTTTTTTAAGAAAATATAAATAATTAGTTTATATTTTTTAATAAAGTCATAATAAATATTAATATTATTTAAAAATTAATATATTAGATATATTAATGTCTATAATATATGATTTGCGGGATTATAATCAAAATATTATTACAACTCATGAATCAAATATTATAATTAATATAACTACTACCTTAGATATGTTAAAATCTAATTTATTTAATGATTATATAATTAAATTATATACTCAAAGTTTGCGTCCTAAATATATTTTTATACAAATAAATTGTGATAATGATCATTTATTAATTAATAATCAATTTCCTAATTTATTTATTAATTGTTCTAAAATAAGTAATTTAATAAAATTTGAAGATAAAATAAATTATAATGATAAAATTATATTTATTAGCGATGTATTTAATAATATTAATAATAATTTTATTTTAATGTATGAGTTATGTTATCAATTATATAATTGTGATAAAATAATTCCTGGTAATAATACTATATATATATATTGGGATAATTATTATAATAATGAAAATATAGATTTTTCATATTCAATTAAATTTAATAAAATTAATAGTGAAATATTATATATTTGTTCAATTAATATTAATATTTTAATAGATAAAAATATTATAATTAATATTCCTGATAACTCTATAAATAGCTCTCCTAATTTATATATAAATATAGATCCAATAATATATCCAAGATATTTATTATTTAATATTAATAATATAGATATTATTCAAACTGACTATATAAATAAACATATTTATTGTAATTATTATAATGATAATATTATTATAATAACAATTACTTATTTTGATAAAATTCCAATAAATGATAATATTATTATTGATAATAATAAGATATTTTTTGAAAATCAAACATTGTATTCAAATAAAATAACTTTTTGTATTTATAATACTAATAAAATTAATAAAATAGAACACAAAAACTATAATTATAATATTTTTCAAACAGATAAAATTAATAATATTGAATTAAATAAATTTTATTCAATAGTAACTATATTAAATAATTTACCTGATATAGAATATAAATTTTTTAATGATATAGATATTATTAATTTAATGAAAACATCAAACACAATAATATTAAATTTTTATAATCTTATAAACGATAATATTTTTAAAATAAAATTATTTAAATTATGGTATTTATATCATAATGGAGGATTATATTTTGATTGTAAAAATATTTTATTTTCTACAGATTCAATTAATTTAGATAATAATATAAATTTTATGAATTTTGAATATTATGATAAATCTACATTATTGTCTATATTAATTAAATTATGTATTACAATATTTAATAATAATTATGATTATAATTTATTATTTAATACTACAGACAATTTAATTATAAATAATAATTGGGAAAATGATATTATTATTTATAATAATAAATTAATTAGTAAATTGTCATATATTAATTATTATAAAAATTATAATAATTATTCTTTTCAAATATGGAAAAAGAAATGTTTATATTCTGAATATAATATTAATTATGATAAAATAAATAAAATTAATCTTATATTATGGATAAATTTAGATAGATCAATTGATAGAAGAAATAATATGGAAAATATATTAAAAAATATTAATATTCCTAATATAAGAATTAATGCTATTGATGGAGACATAGCTAATTTTAATTATAATTTTCATCCAAATATGAATAAATATGAAAAAGGATGCGTATTATCTCATTTAACAGCTATAGAATACTTACAATATGTTGACGGAGACTATTTTATGATATGTGAAGATGATATAATATTTAAAAATATTAATCTATTTAATAATGATTTAAAACATATTATAGAAAATGCGCCTGTATTTGATTTTTTATTATTATCTAAAATATGTAATCAAAAATTAGATGATTTATATACAGATTATAATAATTCTAAATTTAAAGGTTCTATTTTTGGAACTGGCTGTTATATAGTTAGTAGAAATTGTATTAATATTTTTAAAGATATTTTTAATAATAATATTAAAACAGGAATAGATATTATAGGTGCAGCGGATTATTATTTATACGATAATAAAAAAACATATGTATATAAATATAATTTTATTGATATTATAAATAAAAATGATTCTACTATACACCCAGAACATCATTATGTACAGGTACAGTCTTCAGAGAATGGATTAAATTATATTTTAGAAGATTTTATTTAAAAATTAGTAATTTATATAATTATTTTAATTACTATAATATAAATTATAATTATTGCTAATTTCAGATAAATTATAAACCGTAAAAATGACGTTATCTTTATATATAGCCAATAATAATATTTTTATTATGTAAACCTGTATATTTATAATTTTGGTATAATTTCTTTTTTTTTATAATTACACAAAAATAACATTTTAACTATAAACATGTAATTATTGCTATTTTTAGAGAAATTAAACTATTGAAAAAATATCTATATGTTTATTTATATTTTTAACTTTTTTAAATAATTTTATTATTTATATTTTTATTGCTATTCTCAGATAAATTATAAAATATTTTAATTAAAAATTTAAAATTAATTTTTAAATGTAGTTTATTTTTTTTAAAAATTTTATAATTTCTCTGAAAATAACAATAATAAGGTAAATTATAATAAATAATGAGACCATAAAATGAGACCATGAAATGAGACCATGAAATAAGATCATGAAATGAGACCATGAAATAAGATCATGAAATGAGACTATTAAATGAGATCATGAAATAAGACTATGAAATAAGATCATGAAATAAGATCATGAAATGAGACCATGAAATGAGACCATGAAATGAGATCATGAAATGAGATCATGAAATGAGACCATGAAATGAGACCATGAAATGAGACCATGAAATAAGACCATGAAATGAGACCATGAAATGAGACCATGAAATAAGACCATGAAATATTATTATACTTTTATAATAAAATAAATATAAATAATATTATTTATAATTAATATATATATGAATATTAAATATAAATATGAAAAATATAAAAAAAAATATTTAAATTTTAAATATAATTTAAGAGGAGGATACAGTTTATTAGATAAAGGTATTACTAGAGAAGAAGAAGAAACATTTTTATATCCTACATTTATAAAATATTTACAACAATCAGATAAAAATGGTGAAACATTAGAAAAAAAATATAATAAATTACTATATTATATAAATAATTTAGAATATTTTTATCATTATAAAAACATGATAGCAATTATTAATAAATATATTGTAATACATAATGATGAAGAAACAGATATGGATGATGATGATATCAAAATGTGTGTAGAAAAGATTATAAAAGATATATCTACTAATGATATAAACCCAATATATGAATATAGTAAATTAAATCTGAGTGACTTTAATGAATTAGATACAACAGAATTTTTTTATAAAATAATAATAGCATATATATTTTTATTAATAAAAAATAAGCCAGAAGATATCGGTATTGATAAATTTATTAAAACATATTTATTATCTGATGTAAAACATATAGAAATAGTTAAATTAATATCTGAAAAAGATAATATAAATGAGATAGATAATATAAATATAAATGATTTATTTGAAATTATTGAAATAATTTCAAATAATACACAAATATTATATATAATAAATGATATTTTAAATGATACTAATAGACAAGATTTAATTAAATATTTTATAACTAAATATGAAGAATCAAATGTAAATTATCATATAAATTATTCATCATTAATATATCTAAATTTTATATTAGAATTAGAATTATTTTTAGTAATATATAGTATAAAACCATATAATTATTTTATAAGTACCCCAACAAATTTTATAAGAACCGGTTATTATATTGATACTAATATAAAGTTGTTAAATGATTATAAAATTAAATGGGAAGATAATACAATAACATATTCTATATATAATAAAAAATTAACAACAAATATTAATATGTTATTAGATGATTATTTAACATTCATTGAAAACTATTATAAATCTTTTGTTGAAAATTTATTTAGTTTAATACCTATTGAAAGTAATATAGATTTTTATACAAATGAAAAAAGTTATCAACATTTAAAATATGAAAATATACAATCAATTAATTATTTAAATATACAGAATGCATTATCAAATACATATCCTATATATAATTCACACCAACTTGGATTTTTTGATTTAGTATTTAGTTTAAATAATACTGGTTCATGTCTAACGTATTCAATGTTAGATTTTTATATATTATCTCGTTTGCATATAGTCAATTTAGAATTATATCTACAAATTAGTAATCAGGATAATAGTAAAGATGCGTCTCACCAACGAATACAAGAATTATTAAATGTTCCTATCACTCATTGGTCTACACAAATAAATAATAATCCAAATAGACAAATTGATAATTTTAATACTACTATAAAAATACCATCATATAATAAAATAAATCTATTTATAGCATTTATTATTGAAATATTTGATAGATATGATAATATTATGTCACATTTTACTAAAAAACATAATAATGATGATATTATATGTAATACTTATGAGAGAGATAATTTATTTAATATATATAATGATATATTAAAAACAAATTATAAATATGTTACTAATTTATTTGTAAATTTTAATATTCAACAATATAAAAATAAACTTATTAAAGAAGGTATATATTTAAAATATATTCCAATATTAAATGATAATGTTGAACTAGTTGATATAGCAGTATCACAAAATGGGTTAGCATTAGAATATGCATCGGAAAATTTAAAAAATAATAAAGAAATTGTTAAAAAAGCAGTAACACTGGATGGTTTAGCTTTAGAATATGCATCAGAAAAATTAAAAAATGATGAAGAAATAGTTAAAAAAGCAGTAACACAAAATGGTTTAGCTTTAGAATATGCATCGGAAAAATTAAAAAATGAGAAAAAAATAGTTACAGAAGCAGTAACAAATAATGGATTAGCCTTAGAATATGTTTCATCTGAATTACAGAAGGACAAAGATATAGTTGATATAGCAATGAACCAGACTTGGCTAGTTCTAAATATTTTAAAAAAAATACGATCCCCATATTATGAATATGATGAAATAGTAATAAAAGCCATAAACAAAAATATGAAAGCTATAGATTATGCCCCTGATAGATTTATAAAACTTAGTCAGAATGGATTATTATTAAATAATTTTCCTAAAAATCTAAAAAATAATGATACTATAGTTAAAATAGCAGTAAAACAAAATGGTTTAGCTTTACAATATGCTTCTTATGAGATGAAGACTAATATTGATATATTATATGATGCAATAAGAACAACAGGCGGTTTATGGTTAGAATTTGCAACAACAGAAATACAAAATGATGAATCAATAGTGACACAATGTGTTCAAAATAATGGGTTAGCTTTACAATTTGCATCAGTTATATTACAAAATTCCCAAAAACTTGTACATGTTGCCGTTATTCAGAATGGTTTAGCTTTACAATTTGCATCGAGCAGTATACAAAAAAAAATAATATTAGTACAAAATGCCGTTAAACAAAATGGGTTATCTTTAGAATTTGCAGCTACCGAATTGCAAAAGGATGAAGCTACAGTATTAATAGCTGTTAAACAGAATGGGTTAGCTTTACAATTTGCATCTATTGCATTACAAAATAATAAAAATATAGTATTAATAGCTGTTAAACAGAATGGATTAGCTTTACAATTTGCATCTAATATATTACAAAATAATGAAGATATAGTATGTGAAGCTATATCACACAATGGTTTATCTTTATGTTTTGCTTCTTACGAATTACAAAACAATGAAAATATAGTGTGGAAAGCTATACAAAATAATAAACAAGCATTATTATATAGTTCAATAAGATTACAAACTGGTACTGTAATTCCTGAAATATCCAATAAAAATATATATTATTGGTTAATAGTACTATATATAAATGGATTAAATTTACAATTTATAGAACCAAATATACTAACGGAATTATTAATATTTACTGCAATTAGCCAGAATGGGTTATCTTTAGAATTTGTTCCTACTCAATTTTTAACAGTTCCAATTATGTTGGAAGCTATTAAACAAAATAATGAAGCTATAAATTATGTTTTAGACTCTGAGTTACCACTAATTATATCAATAGTAATTATATATAATATAAATATATTATATATATTGAATTCCGATAAATATAATATAATATTACCAGTTATAAAAGATAATATACATGCTTTACAAATTATTTCAACTAATTATAACTCAGATATAAAACATTATAACGCGGATGGGTTTATTAAAGAGTTGGCATTAAAGATAAATATAAATTATAATATAATTATAATATATAAGATTGAGGATCTAATAATTGAATATTTATTAAATAAGGATGGTTTATTATTAAAATTTATTATAGATTATTCAAAATTAAATGAAAAATATATAATATTAGCACTAAAACAGAATGGTTTAGCATTAAAATTTATAAATCATGATATACAAACAATTGAAATTATAATATATGCAATAAAACAAAATGGACTAGCATTAGAATTTGCAAATAAAGATATACTAAACCACGACCCAACAATTATAATATCCGCAGTAAAACATAATGGATTAGCATTAAAATATGTAGATATGAAAATGCAAACATATGAAATTATAATATATGCAATAAAACAAAATGGTCTAGCATTAGAATTTGCAAATAAAGATATACTAAACCGCAATCCAATAATTATAATATCTGCAGTAAAACAGAATGGTTTAGCATTAAAATATGTAGATATGAAAATGCAAACAAATGAAATTATAATATATGCAATAAAACAAAATGGATTAGCACTAGAATTTGCAAATACAGATATATCAAACCATGATCCAACAATTATAATATTTGCAGTAAAACAGAATGGATTAGCATTACAATATGTAGATATGAAAATGCAAACAAATGAAATTATAATATCAGCAATAAAACAAAATATTTTAGCATTACAATATGTAAATGAAGATATGAAAACAGAAGAAATAATAAGATATAATAATATATACAACACACTATATAAAAATAAAAGAAGTTTTCTAACTATACATTCTCCTAATTTATTTAGTCCTCCACCAAGATACATAAAATAATTATATGCTCACTTAGTCTGCTTATGTTATAATTTGATTAGGTAAAAAAATATTTTTATTTTAAAAATATTTTCATTAATAATATGTAATGTTTATAGTAAATGATATATATAATTATGAACAAAATATTATTAAAAATTATGAATCAAATATTATTATTAATATAACTACTACTATGGATATGTTAAAATCTAATTTATTTAATGATTATATAATGAAATTATATAATCAAATTCTTCATCCTAAATATATTTTTATACATATATATTGTGATAATGGTCATTGTTGTTTAATTAATGATCAATTCCCTAATTTATTTATTAATTGTTCTAAAATATCTAATTTAATAAAGTTTAAAAAAAAAATAAATAACACTGATAAAATTATATTTATGAATGATACATTTAATAATATTACTACTAATTTTATTTTAATGTATGAATTATGTTATCAATTATATAATTGTGATAAAATTATTCCATGTAATAATTCAAAATATATATTTTGGGATAATTATTATAATAAAGAAAATATAGATTTTTCATATTCTATTAAATTTAATAAAATAGATAATGAAATATTATATATTTGTTCTATAAATATTAATGTGTTAATAAATACAAATATTAATATTCCTAATGAATTTATGAGCACACCAAATTTATATATAAATATAGATCCCATAATATATCCAAGATATTTATTATATTGTAGTAATGATATAGATATTATTCAAACTAATTATATAAATAAACATATTTATTGTAATTATTATAATGATAATATTATAATAATAACAATTACTTATTTTGATAAAATCCCAATAAATGATTATATTATTATTAATAATAATAAAATATTTATTGAAAATCAAACATTATATTCTAAAAAAATAACTTTCTGTATTTATACTAATAAAATTAATAAAATAGAACATAAAAATTATAATTATAATATTTTTCAAACAGATAAAATTAATAATATAGAATTAAATAAATTTTATTCTATATTAACTATAACAAATAATTTACCCGATGTACAATATCATTTTTATAATGATATAGATATTATAAATTTAATGAAAACATCAAAAACCACAATAATAAATTTTTATAATCTTATAAATGATAATATTATGAAAATAAAATTATTTAAATTATGGTATTTATATCATAATGAAGGTTTATATTTTGATTGTAAAAATATTTTATTTTCAACAGATACAATTAAATTAGATGATAAAATATATTTCATGAATTTTGAATATTATGATAAAACTAAATTATTATTTATATTAATTAAATTGTGTACTATAATATTTAATAATGAATATGATTATAATTTATTATTTGATACTACTAATTGTTCAATTATAAATAATAATTGGGAAAATAATGTTATTATTTATAATAATAAATTAATTAGTAAATTAGCATATTTCAATTATTATAGAAATAATAATAGTTATTCTTTAAAAATATGGAGAAAGAAATGTTTATATTATGAATATAATATTAATTATAATAAAATTAATAAAATTAATCTTATATTATGGATTAATTTAGATAGATCAACTGAAAGAAAATCTAATATGGAAAATATATTAAAAAATATTAATGTTCCTAATATAAGAATCAGTGCTATTGATGGAGATACATTTAATTTTACTTATAATTTTTTAGACAATATGAATAAATATGAAAAAGGATGCGCATTATCTCATTTGAAAGCTATTCAATATTTACAATATATTGAAGGAGATTATTTTATGATATGTGAAGATGATATAACATTTAGAAATATAAATTTATTCAATAATGATTTACAAGATATAATAGATAATGCACCTATATTTGATATATTAATGATATCTCAATTAAATTGTTTTCATAAAATCGTTGATTTATATACTTGTTATGATTCTAGTCATCATAACAAACTTGTTGGTAGCGCAGCTTGTTATATAATAAGCAAAGCGGGAGTTAATCATTTTAAAAATATAATAAATAATATTCAAATGGGAACAACTATTATAGGTATTGCGGATATTTGGATGTATACAGTAAGTAATACTTATTTTTATAAATATAATTTTATTGATACTAAAAATTTAAATGATTCATCAATAGATATGATTGATAATGATTTGTTTCATAAAAATTCTTCTGAATATGCATTTAATAGTATTTTAAAAGATTTTATTTAATAAACGAAGTTAACAAAGTTTCCATTTATTATATTCTTTGTAAATATAAACAGTAAGCGTTAGGTAAGTATTGGTTAATATTAGAAATAAGACTTATTATGTTATCATTAAATAAAACCCATGAATCTTCAATATTACTTATATACATATAATGTCCTCCTTCTAGAGAGCCGCTATGGATAATAACTCCTTTCAATATATAATTTTTCCAAATTATAGGAATATCTATATTATATTTTTGATTATGATATTTTTTTAATATAATAATTAAATGTTTTGATGTAGATGTAATAAAAGTCTTTTTAAGTGCATTAGTTTTAATAGTACACTTATCACAATGATATTTATTATTATTATCTAATATTTCATGTAATTTAAATTTTTTTAATAAATCACTTAAATTTTGAGAATCATTATCCATATTTAATAATAAAAATAAATTATTTTCAATTGTACTGGTAATATTTTTACAATTTAATTCTTGACATTGTATTTTTGTATTAAATTGAATATTAAATATAGTATTTAAATCATCATTAATATTATTTAATTCTTTATTAATTATATCAAAAAAACATATAATAAATTCCGTAGAGTCATGTTGGTTATTTCCTATAAAAATATTATTTTTATTTTCAACAATATTTTTTATACTATGTGCATTAAGTGAAGAATTATTATTTGTATCATAATATTCTTTAATAAAATTAGACAGTATATTTAATATATGTGTTTTATTTTGATTATTTAATATTAATTGGCAAAAATCTTCATTTTGAATTAACATTTGTATAGCAGCATTCATATAACATGTATTTCCTAAATTATATAAACCTTTCATATGAATATATATATATATATATTTATATATATATATATATATATATATAGTTCAGAAAATAATTATTTTTTTACAAAATGAAAATTGTCCCAGGTATTTATTGGTTCAAATGCACATTTATCATTTAATTCATTTTCCATATGATTAATTACATAATTTATTGTATTAATAGTTTTTAATATTTCTTTATTACAAGGTTTTTCATTATTAATTTGTTTATTATTAATATAATTAATTATTATTTTTAAATCTGATGATATCATATTATGAACGTAATGATCATGATAACACAATAATTTAGTATTAATATTATAATTATAATTACATTTATCTTTATAAGTACAGAATTTATATGAAGAACGAATTATATAATCACTAATTTTATTTTCTTTTATACATTTATATTCTTCTTGATTTAATCTATTTCTCAGTATTTCACTTAAATATAATAATATATTTAAACTCGATAATAGAAAACTATAGTCAATATCTTTATTTAATAAAGTATATTTTGTTAATATTTTAGTTATTTCTAATTCTTTCTGAATTAATTCTAAACTATTTTTATTTTTAAATAAATTTGTATTATAATATATTTTTGATAATTCTATTAATTCTTTAATTTTTTTTTCATATTCTATTTCAAGTTTATCTATTTTTAAATCAATATTTTTATTTTTTAGTTTAATTAAAAAAGAATTAACTAAATCATTTTTGGAGTATTTATTTATAAGAAAATCAGTATATAATTTATTATCATTCCACATAATAATATAATTATATAAAAATATTTTTATATATATTTTTATATGACTTCTATATATCAAAGGCCAAATATTACATATCAAGAAAGATTAACTAATACAGATATTAAAGAAAAATTAAAAGATTATATTATAGTTGAAGATATTAATAATGTAGAAATTGGAACGCATTTACGTTATTTTATATATGATAATATATCTAAAACAAAAAAATTTAGATTAGGTGGTAATTTATGTAAAATTGATAATCTAGGTAGATTTTTAACTTTAACAAATGGACATATTAAATGGTCAGTTCAAATTCCTAATACAATTTTTTATAAAAAATTATCTAATGAAGAATATAAAGAAGAACTAAAGAAAGAAATTATGACTGAATTAGAATCTGATAATAATGATTTAATTAAAGCTAAAAAACTTATAAAAAATTTAAATATTAAAATTAAAAATTTAATTGAAGAAAATATTATTTTAAAAAAAAATAATGATAAATTAAATAATCAATTAACAAATATTAATATTCAAATAAATAAAAAACTAAAAAAATAATAAAAAATATATTTTCTTAATAAATATATATAATAAATGCGTAAATTTTATACTGGAATAAGATTAATTAATAATAAATATAAAACATCGGATAAAAGTACTGAATTAACCACATCTTCTATAAGTTTAGAACATAATAAACAAAATAACCAAAATATATCTAATGTTTTAGGTTATAATAATCAACAGCACCAATATGGACAGCATGATTATATGGGTGATCCTAATATAATGGATCCTACTATGATGAATTATAATATGATGAATCCTAATATGAATATGAATCAAATGTATCCATCAAATATTAATTATTTAAATAATCCTATTAATAATATTCCACAAATGTACTCATCAAATATTAATCATAATTCTGTTGATATACCACAAATAACAAACTCAGTCGATCCTCAAATATCTAATATTCAATCTATGCCTATAACATCATTAAAGTCACCTAAAATAAATAATACTAATAAATTTAAAGAAAATAATGAACCAACTAATACATCATATTCTAATATTAAAGAATATAAGCCACCAGCACCAGCACCAGCACATAACAATCAAACAGGAGGACGCAAATACGTTTTTAATTTAAATAATCTTACTAAATTAACAAAAAAATCAAAAATATATAAAAATTAATGCTATTTAAAAAATATATATTATAATAGTTATATGTATTTATTTTAATTATAACTTTATAAATAAAAACAATATAATATATATTTAATAATTATAATTATATAAAATACAATTAATGTTATTTTCAGAGAAATTATAAATCTTTTTCTGAAAATAGCAATAAATATATATATATATGTTAATTTATATATTAAAAAAAAATAATAATAGAATAAAAAATATTTATATATATAACAAATAATATATAATATATTGTTTAAATATTTATTTTTTTCTATAAAAATATAAATGAGTTTTTATTTTTATAAAAGTAAGCCTGAATTAATTGATTTACAAATTTTAGATAATTATAATAATATTATAAAAGATAAATATTCAACAGTAACAATACCTACAAAATTGAAAGAAATAAATAATTATATATTAATATTATTATGGAAAATTATAAAAAACTATTATAATTATTTAATAATTATAATATTAATTATAGTTTTATTATATATGAGATATATGGAAGTTATAAAAAAAAAAGAAAAAATAAAAAATTTAATGCGTAAATTAAAAAAATAATATTATATATATATATATATGGAGACTTATAATCAATTTATACAAAAATTGAAAAATATTTTTACTGATGCTGCAACTATAAAAATATTAAATAAATATAATAATGATGATGATAAAATTAAAAAAGAGAAATGTTTATTATTTATAAAATTAATTGATGAATATGATGAAGATAGTTTTATGAATTGTAAAATAAAAATATTTTCTCATAAAAATAAAAATACTTTAGCTATATCTAATTGTTTATTTGGCCCTGATTTATCTATAAAAAATTTATTAAATAATCAAACTAATGAAATTAAAATAATTATTTGGAATTATATGCATATCATTTATAAAACATATAAAGAACATGAAACTATTAAAAATGAATCTAATGAAGTAATAAAAACGAAATTATATGAATTATTAGGTGATTCAAAAGGTACAATAAATTTAAATGATGATACAACAAATATGATTAATGATATATCAGATGCTTTTAATGCATTAATCGATAATATTTCTAATCCTTCTGAGTTAATGAAAAATATAGTAAAAATTAGTCATAAAATATCTCATAAATATTCTAAAATGATTAAAGAAGGTAATATAGAAATTGATAAAATTTTAAATATATTAATATCAAAACTTCCAGGAATGGAAGGTAATACTAATGAGTTTACTAATAATATATTTTCTAATATTAATAAAATATTTGAAAAGAATAATAACAATGAATTAATTATTATAGATGAAAATTTTTCAACTGCTAATGTTAAATTAGGAGATACACCGGAAACAAATAATTTATTATCTAATATGAAAATTGGTTCAGTATTAAAAATGGCCGATAAATTAGGTTTTATTCCTAATACATTTGAATCTAGTAATAATTCTACCTCTACAAATGAAACCAACCTTATAAATATTGCTAATGAATCATCATTTGATCAAATGCCCGATATAGGTAAATTAATGAATATTATTACAAAAATTACTGATGATAATAGTAATATAAATGATATTAAAAATGAAATGAGTGATTTTGTACATAAAAATTTAGGTATTAATTTAGACTCATTCACTAATGAACTAGAAGAACAATTTAAAGTTGAATCATCAACCTAATAAATATAATGAATCATTTATAACAACATCTCTAATTAATATTTCTTGATAATTATATAATTTATTAATTAATTTTATGTTATTTGTAATATTAATAATATTCTCAATATTTTTTAATAAATTAGTTATTCTTAAAATAGTTTTAATAAAATTACCTGAAGGCTCAATTTTTTCTTTATTAGCCCACATTTTAACATTATCAAATAATTCATAAGTAATTTTCCAATTTAACCATATAGGATATGCTAATGATGCATTAAGATTATTTTCTAATATAATAAAATTATTAATTTGTTCATTAATATGTTTTAATACATCTTTACATTCTAATGAACAATTTAATTCCGATATTGATATTTCATTATCAGTTTTTACTTCATTTATTAATATAGAACAAATAGCTATTATTTCACAAAAATTTAAATCATCCAATAAATTATTAAATATTATATATCCTAATAATAATGGATTACATTCATGAATTTCAGATATTATTTTACCCTTTATTGTTAATTTAGAATCTTCATCTAAATATTTTTCTATTTTTAAAAATTCTATAATAGTTTTAATCTGATTTTTAATCATTTCTTTATTTTTTATAATTTCTAAATTATTTAATTCAGTTTTTAATTTATTATATGTTTCTATTAAAGATTTATTTGTTGATATTATTTCATTATTTTCTTCTGGTGGTGTGATTTCATTTAATTTATTTTTTATGTATTCATAATATTTTTCATCAAATTCCTGATAATAAAATAAAGATTCATAACATAAATCTGATTTAGTTAAATTTTTTAATACATATGATATATCAATAGAAAATTTAGATGATAATTTTTGTGGAGATGATAATATTATTTTCTTAGCTGTTTCTTCATTGATAAAATTATTAGAAGGAAGAACAATAACATATCCTATATCATCTTTTCCACGTCTTCCAGCTCTTCCTGCCATTTGTCCATATTCTTCAGGTTTAAGAAGTCTTTTAGTAGAATGACCATCAAATTTATCTATATTAAAAAATATAACAGTTTTAGTAGGCATATTAACACCCATAGCAAAAGTTTCAGTAGCTAATAATATTTTAATTAACCCTTCAGAATATAAAATTTCTACAATTTCTTTTAATATAGGTATCATACCTGAATGATGAACACCTATACCTTTAGAAACTAGTTTATATAAATTTATCCATTCTATTGATGTTTCATAAATATTTTTATATTTATATAATCTATAATTCCAAATATTTTGTATTTTAATAATTTCATCTATACTAACAAAATGATTATAATGTTGACTTAATTTTTCGGCATATTTATAACATAAATTACGATTTAATAAAAATACATTTGCAGGTGTCATATTATTTTCAAATAAATATTTAGTACAATTAAAAAACTCTAATAAAGAATTTTTATGTAATTTATTAATTTGGTTTGATGTATTTGTCCAAATATATTTTTTCCAATTAGTATCTCCTATTAAAAAATAATTTATTTTATTATTCCACCATATCCCATGTTGTAATGGTACAGGTCTTTTATTAGTTGATACTAAATGACATTTAATATTTTTTAATTTAGTAATCCAATCAGCAAATTTTGCCGCTTCTGATATTGTGGCACTTAACATTATTAATTGAATTTTATTATCTAAATATAATATTATTTCTTCCCAAACTTTCCCTCTTTCAGGTAAATTAATTGAATGGATCTCATCAATTATAACACATTTAACTTTATTCGGATTAAAATTCCATTCATAATTAATTATTTCATTTTGATTTCTAGATATTGAATTTCTAAATATCTCTGCAGTCATTATTAATAAATCCGCTAATGGATTTATTTTTATATCTCCTGTCATTATTCCTATAGATTCAAAATGCTGTTTAAATTCTGCATATTTTTGATTTGATAAAGCTTTTATAGGTGATATATATATTACTTGATCATTTTCACTTAATGTTTTAGCTATTGCTTCTAATGCTAAAGCTGTTTTTCCGGATCCTGTGTGTGCTGTAACTAATAAATTTTCATTATTATGAATCACTTGACACCCTATTAATTGAAAATTATCTAATTTATAATCAAAGTTAAAATATGTTTTCATATTATTCATATAATATAATAATTATTAATTTTTAAATTAAAATTTATTTATTATAAAATGTTTATTTATAGATCTAAAAATAAATAAACTTCTCATTATTTTAAATAACTATGTTCCAAAATTGGTTTCCAGCTAAATATTATTATTTAATATCTAAAACAATTAAAATAAAGTTCTTATTATTTAAAATAAACTATGTTCCAAAAATAATTTCAGGCTAAATATTATTATTTAATATCTAAAATAATTAAAGTTCTTATTATCTAAAATAAACTATGTTCAAAAATTGATTTTCCATTAAATAATAATGGGTATGTTTAGTATCATTTGTTTCATTTATTGTTTAGTATCACTTTATTTAAAAAATTAAAAAAATATTTTTTTTTAATTTTTTAAATTTTTTAAATATTTTTTTTTATTAGACATGTTTATTATCATCTATTTCATTTATTGTTTATTATCAGTTTATTTAAAAAATTAAAAACTAATAATTTAAATAATTTTAGTTCCTATTATTTTATTTAAAGAAAACTTCGATTATTAGTTTTAATAATGGATATGTTTATTATTATAAATAGCGCCATCTTAATTAGTAAATTAGTTTTTGTTTATTGTTAAATAAAATTATAGGGAACTTTGTTAATCACAATTATTTAAATTATTATTTTTTAATTTATAATCTGTAATTTTTAAATAAACTTATAATAAACATGCCCAATATGTAAATTAATAATGAACGATAAATAATTTAATACTTAAGAATGCACTAATTATAATAATAAATATATATAGGAAGCACAATTTATTGTATATTTTTAATAAGGTTATAATAAATAAACAACATTCCCTAATCATAACAGATAATAATAAATAATATATATAGTATATATTTCAGTAAAATAACGATTTACAATATTTTAATCAAAAATAGAAATATATTCATCTGTTTGTTCATTAAATACAAATTTATATTTTTGTAGGAACTCATTAACTAAATTCATATTATTATCATTTTTAATAATAATTTTAAAATGATAATTTTCATTAGTTAAATTTATTTTTTCAACTGAATATATTATTTTATAGCCTAATATATTATTTATATTATTAATAACATACAGTATTCGGTCTTCAAGATTATATGGAAATATATATATAGGATGATTAAAAGGAATAATCATATATGTTTTTTTATTTTCTTGTTTTGATGTTCCATATTTTTCTAATAATAATAATTTATTTTTAATAAGATTACAAACATTGTGTTTATTTAGTTTATATTCTTTACTAATATTTTTTAAATTTATATTCTGATCTATTTTTTTTAAAATATTAATTAAATGAGATTTATTTTCATAAGTATGACAAACAGTACCTTTAGTTGATATTCCTAGACCTCTTTTTTTATCTAATGAATCTTTATTTATTAATTTAGGCCTAATTTTAAAAATATCTGATTCTTGAGTTATATTATTAGTATAATTTTTATCAATAATTCCAACAATAAAGTTTTCTTCACGATTATTATAATAATAATTAGTAGAATTAAAATCATAACTATTATTTATATTAGTATTTAATATATCAGATTTTATATTTGTATTTTTAATATTATCTATAATATTAGGATATTTTTTTTTAATATAATTATTAAGATAAATAGGATTTGTAAATTCAATATTATAAGTATTTCTATAATTTAATGGTAAATTATGTTTTTCATTTACTGGTTGAAATATATAATATATATCACGTTTAATAATATAACCTATTCTATTATATTTATCATAAATAATATCTTTAAAATTATTAAGATCATTTTCAGTAATTGGCATTAAATCATATAATGCAAGTCCTATAAATATATCTTCAATTGTTTCTTCTCTTATTTTAGAATATATTTTTTTAATATAATCTTCTATTTCATCATATAAATAAACACTTTTTATTTTAAATAAATTTTTAATATATGATTTAATATTAAAAATTTCTGATTTTGCAAATGATTCATTAAAAGTGGTATAATCTATATTTTTTTTATCAATTTTTTGATATTTAATAATAGAATTTTCAATGATTGAATTATTAGCATTTAAATCCGGAGCATCACATTTTATATCACATTTTTTAAAATCACATATTGCCGGACAAAAATTAGTTACTTTAGAATCGTATTTTTCTACATTTGCTAGAGTTAATGGGATACAATCTTTATATTTTATTAATTCTTCAGGGAACATATTAGCATGTAATAATAAAGGACAATCAATAGCAACTTCTTTTAATGATCTTTCAACATCTTTAATTAATAAATATTTTAATTCTGCTTTTTTATATAAAATTTCATCACTAGATAATTTATTTATGTCATTAGTAGAAATAACATATCTTAATATATCAACTTCAGGAAATTTATAATTATCATTAATAACATCTGTATGAACACACATACGAACCGCGCGTCCTATTACTTGTTCTATTTTAGAAATATTAAAAAATGGTTCTAAAATATGAACTTGTTTAACATTTTTTAATGTTATACCTTCATTTAAAACTCTTGAACCTAATAAAAATTTAATATATTTTCCATTAATATTATTACTATTATTAAAAATCTCATAAATATATTTTTCTTTTACTTCTGAAATTTCTTCATGACTTTCATCTATTCCTCCAGTTAATAATAAAAATGTAGATGGCATAAATGTTGTTACAGGATATATTTTTTTATATTCAGAATAAAATAAACCAGTCTTATAATCACGTGTATCTTCTTTAATATCATAATTATTATAATTATTTTGATATTCTAAATATCCATTTTGTATTAATGTTTCTGATAATAATTCAATACCACCACCATTAACATAATTAGAATAAATAAATGCTGTACAAGATCCTTTTTTATTTTCAACTAATTCATTAATATTTTCTAATATTGCATAATATTTTGAAGAAAAATGTTTAATATTTTCGTGTTTTAATATTAATCCAGTAATACTTTTATTACGTGTTATAATTAATCTAGATTCTTCTATTGAATTAAATTTATTATTAAATATTTTTGAATTAATCATTTTTCTTAAAATATCTCCATTATTGTCTATCTGACTAATTAATGTTTCTATACCTTCATTTGTATATATTCCTGTTAAATCTGTTTTATCTTTATTTAGAATAGGAAATACAAAATTACCTAATAATATAATTCCTGACGTAAAAGATGTTGAATATGTATCATCTAATTTAGTCATATCTTGTAATTCTTCATTTTTAGTTATTAATTCTAAATATATTTCATTTTGAAAAGAATTCATTAAACATTTAATAACGGGTGTAAATAATAATCCGTCAGGGATAATACCTATATCATTTCTATTAGCAAAAGTATAAGGTATAGATCCTCTATAAAAACTAACAAAGCCTTTAGCCTTTGATTGTAAATATTCTAATCCATTTGGTTTTAATGACATCATATAATTTTTTTGACTAGTAAATATTTTATCTCGTTCTATTGGATCATTCAAAGGTCTAATAAAATTTAATAAATTTATTATTTCATCTGCATAATTAATCATTGGTGTAGCTGTTAATAATATTACTCTTAAATTTATTGATTGTTTTAATAATAACATTAGAGCATCACCATATTCATTACCTGAAATATTATGTGCTTCATCAACAATAATAATAGAATTATTTAAATGTGTTATTTTATTAGAAACATTTTCACGTTCATATTTTCCGTCATCTGTTTTCTGATAAGTTTTTTTTATTTTTGTATTATTAATAACTTGTTTTTTTAATATTTTCTCTCCGAGAACTTTTCTATGAAATGTTTTATATGACATTATGTTATAAAATTGTAATGCATTATGTAATGAATTACGTTTTTTTTTTAGTATTTCTTCTTTAGACATATTTTTTAATAAATTTTTATCTAAATAAGTATTTTCAGGTAAATCTAATAATTCTTTTTCAAAATTTTTTTTAGTTTTTGGGCCGGGAACTAAAACTATAAATTTACTATTATATTTTTTTATTTGATCTTTAAATTGTTCAGCTATTCTTATAGCAGTCATAGTTTTACCTGTTCCTACGCCATGCATTAATAATAACCCTTTATATGGAGTATTAGAACTCATAAAATTAGGTAATATTAATTGTGGATTTGTTGGATTTTTATTAGGCGTGCAGTTTTTATTTCTATAATTCTGTATATCAGTGTATTCTGTTAATACTGGTCTTTCTTCTACTTTAAAATAATAAAATTCTCTTTTTTTATACAATTTACTAATAAAATCATCATCATCATATTTTGGATATGAATAATCTTTAATATAACGTTTTATTTGTGAAGTCATTATATTAAATATTAGATATAAAAAATGATAAAAAATATTTAAGATTTATAATATTAATATATTATAATGTCAACTATAGAAGTAATTAAATATGATTCTGTAATAGGAGATAGCAGATTAGAATTACATATTTTTGGTGATGAAATAAATTATATTATAATGAATACATTAAGAAGAACTATATATACTGATATTCCAATTTATGCTTTTACTACTATTAATTTTGATAAAAATACAACTATATATCATAATAATTATTTACGATTACATATATCTCAAATGCCTGTATGGGGAATTACTAATAATCATGAATTTCTACATGATAATACTAAAAATAATGAGGAATTTAAAGATTCTCAATTATATGAGAATATTAATAATGATAATGATGATGATATAGATATTGAACAAACTAAACATATTAATATATCATCATTAAATCAATTAACTATGTATGTGAATTTTATAAATAAAAATTCACATAATATTTTAGATATAACAACTAATAATGCTTTATTTTATTATAAAGAAAAACAAATAGATAACCCTTATACACGTCCTATACAATTAGTAAAAATAAATATTAATCAAGAAATTGTTTTTTCTGCTATCACAGAATTAGGAACAGCAAATAAGAATGCTATATTTTGTGCTGTTTCTGTCGTTGCATATAAACAAAAAACAGAAAATGATTTTATATTTTTTCTTGAATCAAGAGGACAAATTACAGAAAAACGAATATTATTAGTTGCTATTTATAATATTGAATATAGAATGAATCATTTAATGAAATTAGTTAAAAATAATAATAATATATTAAAAAATCGGACGGAAGGTAAAATAAGTATTTTAAATGAAGATCACACACTTGGAAATTTAATAACTCATGGATTACAAACACACCCGGATATTAGTTTTGCAGGTTATAATATACCTCATCCTTTAGAAAATACTTTAATATTTGATTTTAAAGTTAAATCTAATAATATTGTTAAAATTATTGAAGATGTTATTACTAAATATAAAAAATTATTTAATAATTTAAAGGATCAAATAAATAAAATTCCTGATAATACTACTTAAATTAATTAACATTAATAAATATTTGTTTTCTATATTTATTCATTTCTTCATCATATGTTATATTATTAATAATATTATCAAACGATTCATTATTAACTAATCTAACAATAAAATTAATAGAATATACTCCACATTCAGAATTTTGAAATTGATGTTGTATATCATTATATCTTATATCAAATTTAGATAAATTTCTAATATATTTATTTTGTTTATCACCCATATGAAATAATTTTATTATTTTATTTAATGGTAAATTATTATTATATTCTTTTTGATATAAATATTTTATAATTTTATTTATAAACTTTTTGGTTCGTTGTTTTGGTTTTTTTCCTACCGAATCAAAATAATAAATTTTATAATCTTTTAAATCAAAATATAAAGCTACCCAATGAGATCCAGATTTATAATGTTCATCTAAATTTATAACTAAACCTAGTTTATATTTATCATTGTTTTCATATTGAGCAAAATTTATATTTTTTAATCCTAAAATAGATAAATCTTCAAAATCTATTGGTACTGTTCCTAAATATTGAAATTCTGGATGTAATCTATGGTATTGTTCTATTACACTATCTATATCACTAGTACTTAACCATTCATATTTTCCTGTAGGCCCTTCCGGTCTGAATGTATTGTTTAAAATATCATCATCTATTGATTGTACAAATTGTTGTTTTAACCAACATGTTTGTTCTGAACATATATTAGATAATTTGTTACTTAATTCATTTACTAATTCAGGTTTATCTAAATTAATATCAATTTTATCAGAAAATTTAGTATTATATGCGTTTGCTATTTTTTTTAATGCATCATGTGAAAAACAAGATCCATTTTCATATTTCCTCCCTGGAGCACATTTAGTATCATTAATAACATTCATATATATAATAATATAAAAAAATAATTATATTATTATATATAATTATTTAATAAAAAAATACCAACTGTAATCATTGTTTATAAATTTTTAAAAATTAATAATTCACAATATGATAATATTTGTTTTTGAAAATTATGAAAATTAAATTTATGATAATTAATTTTATCAGAAAAACTAATTTTTTCTAATAATATAAAATTATTATTTTGAAATATATTAATAATACTATTAGAATTAATTATATTTTCAATAGAACCTGTATTATAACCATATAAATCTTTCATATAAAATAATATTTTATTATTATCAAATGAATATACACCAAAATATATCTCATTATTATATTTAATTTCAAAAGAAACATTTTTAGATATTATTGGTTTGTTAATTAATGCAATGATTATTATCGTATCTTTATGGCATAATTGTTTTATATTATTAATTAACAAATTTAAATCATTAATATATTGTATAGAAAATAATAATAATATACAATCACTTTTATATGTAAAATTTAAATTATTATTAATTGAATCATGTATAATATTATAATTTCCTCCATATTTTATTATTCTTTTATTTATAATTTTTATATTATGCTTAGAAGATTCAATGACATATATTGTCTTTATATTTAATTTATTATATATTTTAATGTAAGATAATATACTCATAAAACTCCCACTACTTATATCATAAATAGACTCTTTATTATAACAATATTTATGTAAAACTTTATATATAAGTATTTTTATAAAATATAATATTTCTATTATATATTTATCTATAGGCTTAATATAATTATAATATATACATCTTCCAAAATGTAATTTTAAATAATTTATATCTATATCCATATTCCACCATTCTTTCATTATTTTAATAATATTATGATACATCTTATTAATCCATTCATCAGTCATAACTCGGGGTAAATTATTATTAATAGTAATATTTTTAATACACATCTTATTATAATAATCTAAATTATTAATCTTTTTTAATAAAATTATATCATTAATATTAACTGCATTAGGTCTGTCACATTTAGAAATTATAGTAGATATAGAAATATTTAAACATTTGAACCCCATAAAATAAAAATGATATTTTGGATTAAATAATATTTTAATTATATCTAATTTATATAATTTTAATTTTTTAATAAACCAATTATCCAAATTATTTTTATAATGTATATAAGTGATATCTACATTATTATATTTTTGAAATATATTTTCAAATTTATTTTTATCATTATTATTTTTATAAATTATAAGTAAATCTATATCTTTTGTATATAATGTTCCTAAAAATTGATTAATAAGACCACTAAATAATATTATATGTTCCTTTTCAAAAATAGATAATTCATTTTTTAATTTAATTAAATCTAAATATATATGTTGTGATTTATTAAAAACTAATTTAGAACAATAATTATTTAAATTTTGATGATTTAAAAATTTAAATGATTCAATACCTAATAACACAAATGCAATCTCAATCGGAATCTCTACTAATTCTTGTTTATGTGATAATTTATCATTTAATATATAAAAATATTTATAATTTATTTTATTAATTTCTAGTTTATCACATAAATTAAAAATATTATCTTGATTAGATAATGCATTAATTTGATAATTTAAATTATTTAATTGTGTATCATTTAAATTTAATAATTTATATGTCATAAATTCTATAAAAAAAATATTAGATATATAAAAATAATATTTTGTAGTTAATAAATGTATCTTAATTGCTGATAATAAATATTTATTGTCTTTAATTTTATTAATTTGTTTATATTTATAATTTTTTAAATATTTTATAATTTTATTTAAAAAATTATTTTGGAATGTATCTTTAGAATAGCTATTTACTGTTTCAATTATTTGATTAATTTTCATATAAATATATATATATATATTTATTATATATGGAAAATTTATATAATGAATTATATTCAATACGTTTATTAATTCAACAATTAGAAACTAATGAAATGATAACAGAGATGTATATTATTAGAAATTTAAAAATATATTTAATTGAACAAAATTATGATTATACTAATATTAATAATATTATTTATAATTTTTATAGATATATTGATATACATATTACATATGAACAAATTAATAATTGTATTATAAATTATTTAATATATCCTATTCCAATATTATATAATTCTTCAAATATGTTAAATAATATACAAGTTCATTATTCACCATTATATGATGTTGATATGTATTATTCAAGTGATGATGATAATATAATTGAATTTACAAATGATACACCATTAAATGATGACGATATTAATAATTTAAAAGTTTTTTATGAACCTGAAATTAATTGTTGTATATGTTTAGAAAAAGAATATGATAATATAATAGAATTACCTTGTAAACATAAATATCATTCAGTTTGTATAAAAAAATATTTTAATTATAATTATAAATGTCCTATATGTCGTTATAAAGTAGGTGAACCAAAATAAACTAATATTTAGATGGACTTAATATTAGTTTAATTTCTCCAATTGTATAAATTTGATAACTGACTATTATAGGATAATCATTTTTTAGATATATTGTTAACTGATTACATAAATTTGTACATTTGGTAAATATTAATAAAAATTTTAATTCAAATAATCCTTGAACAATTTCATTAGTATTTGAAGATGTTGATATAATAGATAATCCATTATTAGATTCTCCAACTTCAAATTCTATTTGTCCTAACTCACCTTTTCCAGATAAATATAATTTATTAGATGTTACTTTAATTTCTATTTTATCTGAACTAGTAGCCATATCTTTACAATATTTTTGAAAATCATGAGAAGGTAAAGTTATTAAATATGGGAATTCAATTGGTGCTATATCATAAGTATCATCTACACAATCTAATAAATTTAATTTAAATGTTTTCTTTTCTTTTTTTTCATAACTTTCTAATATAATTAATAATTTATTAATATCAGTATCATCAATTATCCATGTCATATTATCAAAATGAGACATACATTTAAGACATTTTAATAAATTATTAATATCTATACCTATTGATAATTTATTTTTGTCATAATTATAATTATATATATCTAATTTATCTGCATCAATTTTTAAATGTACTAATATTTTTGCTGTTTTTGTTACTTCTTTTAAAATTAAACCACCTATTTTAATATCATCAGTACTTTCATCTTTAATATGATATGGATAAAAATCAAATCTAGCATCAGTTAATAAAGAACTAATTGCATCAATAACTATTTTTATTGCTACAATATGCGAGGTTTTTAATTCTAAAATATAAACCATTTATATAAAATAAATATTTAAATCTTTAAATATTTATTAATAAAATAAATATTAATATTTTGAATGATATTATTATTTAAAATAAATATTATAAAAAAAATCTAATTTAAATTATATAATATGGTAAATATGTATAATTTAGTTAATCCATTTATTAAAGGTCAAATGGAGATTAGTGTTAAAGCTAAAAATTCCCAGGTAGCTGCCACAGAATTATATAAATCTTTATCAGAACATTTTAATAATAGTGTTCCTTCATTCTATTTTACAATACAAAAAGGAGGCTCGGGAAAAGGAAAATATTATCATTATAAAATTAATGAATCTAGAAATAAAAATGAAGTTAAATATAATATTACAGAATTACAATTAGAAAATTATAATATAGATACGTTTAAAGCTAAGCTAGAAAATATTAAATCTAAAACTGACGAACCATATCAAGAAGGAGGAAAAAAGAAAAAGAAAAAACATAGTAAAAAGAAAAAATCTAAAAGAAGAAAGTCGGAAGATACTACTGATTCCTCTAGTTCTGAAGAATCAGATATAGATGATGTATATTTAAAAGTAAGAAAATATCATTATACAGAACCTATTTATTATTGGTGGTATGATCCTAGTATTTATAATATATCTACAGTATTTATACCTTCTTTTTATCCGTATTTATCACCATATACAGAAATGGCTATAGCATCAATACCTGCCGCACCTTAATTGAAAAAAATAAGTTTATTTTATTAGAACTAATTTAATAATATATGAAGTGCATTAAATATTTATAATCTTTCAAAGATCTTTTACATTTATATAAAATTATAAATAATTAAGTTTGCTATATGTAAATAGTTTAAATATTTAATGTTTATCTTTATCTAGTAGGATTATATTTTTAATATTATTATTTTATATTAAAAATATAATATAGTTTAATGGATAAAATTAATTATTATGATGTATTAGATTATAAAGGTTCTATGAATAATTTTATAACTAATGAGCCATATAGTGATAATTATATTAAATTAGGTTTAAAATGGTCTACATTACCATTATACACAGATATTAATAAAATTAAACAGTTTTTTGAATTACTTAACACGAAACAAGTTATATTAGTTATTTCTGGAACAGGTAGCGGAAAAACTGTGTTTATTCCTAAATATTTTTTGAAATATTTGATAACTATGAATATGTCTGGTAAAATTGCTATTACTAATCCAAAACAAATTACCACATATAATAATGCTGTTTATGGAGCTATGACATTAGATATTAAATTAGGTAATGAAGTAGGATATGCATATAAAGATGCACCTAAAAATAGTCATGATAATAATACAAGATTATTATATGCAACTGATGGTTTAATTATATCAATTATGAATACTAAAGATAGATTATTATCAGAATACGCAGGTATTATTATAGATGAAGCACATGAAAGAAATGTACAAATAGATTTTTTATTAAAATATTTAAAAGATATTTTAATAGAAAGAACAGATTTTAAAATTATTATAATGAGTGCTACAATTAATCCGGAAGTATTTAATAAATATTATAATATTGAAGGAATAAATTATGGAGAAATAGAAATATTAACTAAACCTAATTTCCCTATAGAACAAATATGGAATGATAAAGAGATTAATATAGATAAATATTTAAAATATATTAAAAGTAAATATAATAATGTGCAAGAATATATAACTCTTGCAATAAATAAAGTTATTGATATTATTAATAAAAAAGATTCTAATTCTAAAAATGATATTCTTATTTTTGTTCCTACAGTATCAGATACAAATATAGGATGTAAATTATTAGAATTAAAAACTACAAATAAACCGGTGTGTATTGAATTACATTCTAAAACCGATGAAGCAGATAAAGATCAAGCTACGCAAATAAATAATGATCACACAAAAATAATATTTTCCACAAATGTAGCAGAATCATCACTTACATTTGATGGATTATTATATGTAATAGATACAGGATTAGAATTATCTAATACATTTGATTCTGTTCATAATATGTTTGTAGTTAAAAAAATTATGACATCACAATCACAAATTATACAAAGAATAGGAAGAACAGGAAGAACAATGCCAGGAATTGCATACCATTTATATACTCAAGCTCAATTTAATAAATTAAAAAAATATCCAGACCCAGAAATATTAATTACTGATTTAACAGATAAAATATTAATTTTATTTCAAAATAAAAATATAGAAGAAGTACAATTATTTTTAAATAATTTAATTACTAAACCACACCAAGAACAAATAGATAATTCTATTTATAAATTATTATTTTATAATTTAATTAGTTTTAGTAATAATGGTTATATTACTAAAATAGGTAAACGTGTTTCACTTATAAAATCTATAGATTTTATATTAGCATATGGTATACTTATATCTAAATTTTTAAATTGTCAATCAGAAATAATTATAATAGCCGCCATTATAGATACAGTAGAAAATTTAGATAAATTATTTAAATATCCAATAATTAAATTAAAAGAATTTAAAAATTATATATTTCCATATAGTTATATTAATTCTGATCATATTACAATATTAAATATATATAATAAATTATATAAAAATAATATGACAAAATATTTAGATATTGAAATATTTAATAAAATTAATAAAACTATTAAAAAAATTAATAATATGGTAAATGATATTATTATAGATGATGCATTAAATGAAAAATTTAAATTAATATCTATTATACCTTTTGATAACATTGAAGATAATATTTTATTTATATTATATAAAATGTATAAATTAAATTTAATATTCCAAAATGAAACAAAAAATTTTATGAATAATGTTAAAGGAACATTAGAGTTTTCTTCAGCTACAAAAATAGATAATATTAATGCTGATAAATCATATTATATATGTCATAATGTTGTTAATAGATTTAATAAACAGTTATTTGTATGTTGTACTGAAATACCAGAAAGAATTATTATTGCAGACTAATTATGAAAGAATAATTATTTAATAGAAAACTTTTATCTCAATTATTAAAAATAATATATTATATTATAATACATGGAAATAATATTACGAAAAAGTAATAGGAATGATTTAGATAATATTTATAATTTACATCTTATATGTTTTTCATTTGGTGATCATTGGTATAAAAATGCAATCTGTAATTATATTGATAATAGTTTAGTAATTGAATATAATACAGAAATTATTGGAGTATTACTACAAGGTTATTTTATACCAATTATAAATAATGATATATTAGATAAACCGTTAAATATAAAACACAATGACTTAGTATATAGTATTGTTATGTTATGTATTAATCCAAATTATAGAAATAATGGTTTAGCTACACTATTATTAAATGAACATATTAATCAACTTACTCAAAATTCATATTTAAATGTGCGTAAAAGTAATATAACTGCAATAAAAAGATATATTAATGTTGGATATATTATAATTGGACTTATAAAAAATAAATATTATTTGCCTGTAGAAGATTCTTATATTATGATGTTTACTAAAGTTCCATAAAAATAAAATTATAGAATTTATTTTATTAAAGAATTATTTATATATTATTCATAATAACTAAGATCTTTAATTATTTCAATATTATAGTATTCTGTATATTATTAAGATAAACTTAATATTTAATAATTTTAGTTTACATTATAAAATAAAAGTTGCATTTATTTTTAAGAATATCTAATATATAAAAAATATATTAATATAAATTTAAATATATATATATATATATATGAATTATAACATTAATGAAAATATAAATGATGAAATATATTATAAAAAATATTTAAAATATAAAACTAAATGTCGGAATACAATTAAAAAACAGAAAGGAGGAATAGATTGGATATTACCAACTACAGCAGGAATTGCATTAACTACAGCAGCTACCGGCCTAGGTATACATTTATTAAGAGAAAATAAAGATAATAACAATGACGAAGAATATATAACTTTAATTTTACCTGAAGATACTGCAATAGAGTTATTAAAGGATAATCTTAATATATCAAATAATCATTATATAATAAATGAACATAAACTATTACAAATATTAAGAACTCGTTATATAACATATCCAATAACAAAAATAAGTATACTAGAGTTTAGAAAAATAAATAATAATATACAATTAAAACTATATAAAATTAATAATAAGTTAATTGAGTTAAAATCAGATGAAATTAATAATGAGTTAAACTCAGATGAAATTAATAATGAGTTACACTCAGATGAAATAAAAAAATCTACGCCTACAACCATATTAACAACAAAACATATATACAAAAATAAGAGTATCCCAAAAATAGACCCACAAATAATAGATAATCTTATACATAATAATCGGGTAGATTCTACAGTGATTAGTCTTACCTGCAAATAATCCATATAAGTTCCTGTCACCATTTAATAAAAGATAAATATAAAAAACATTAATTATAGCTATTTTCAAAGATAATATACTATGTTTCTAAAATATTTTAGAAAAAATATTTTATTCTTGTTTTCAGTGAAATTATAAAATATTATAATTTTTAGAAAAATCATTTTATAATTTTTCTAAAAATTATAAAAATTTAATTATTTTAAAAATATAAATAAATAAGTGCCATTATATTTTATATTAAAAAGTAATTATTTTACGGTCATGTTTAGAATCATTTGTTTCATTTACTGTTTATTATATGTTTATTTAAAAATTACAAAATAATAATTTAAATAATTGTAATTAACGATGTTCCCTATGATTTTAATTAAAGGAAAATCTGTAAACTTTATTTATTAAAACTAATAATTTGTGTAATAAACGAAGTTCACGAAGTCTCCGTAAATTAATAATAAACAAAAACTAATTTTATCCAAACGGTGGTTTAGTAAAATAATAATAAATATATATGAAAGCACAATTTATTTATAGTGTTTTTCAATAAGGTTATAATAAACACTTATTATAACTGACCATAATAAACATGTCCAATTATAAAAAATGATAAAATAATATTTAAAAAATTAATATTTAATATAATGTAATGTTAACAGATAAAATCGTATCAAAAATTAAATCATTATTTATTAAAACATTTGAACATGACAATTATGAATTTGAAATAATGTTTAATAATTATCATTTAAATAATAAATTATCTTTTGTAAATTTTATTGATGTATTAAATTTTATTAAATATCGTAGTCAAGAAAAATCAATGAAATTAATTAATGAAATAACATTAGATATATCTTATAATTATAATGATAATAATGTATATAGAATATCAATAAAAGGATTAGATAAAATAAATAATATTTTAAATAGTGTATATCAACGCAAAAATCATATAATTTTTTCATTATTATGTAATAATTATAATAATGATAAAGATATTATTTTTATTAATAAAAAGAAAGAATTTAAAAATATATTAGATATTGATGAATATAATATTCGTGTTAGATTAAGCACCGAAGAACCAATAGATAATAAAACATTATTATTATTAGGATCAAATATACAACATATAGATGCAAATAAAATATTTTTTAGATTTAAAAATAGAATTAGTTTAATAATATTTGATAATGATAAATTAGGAACTTTAAGATTAGATTTGACATTTATTAAATCTTCTAATATGCCAGATAAATTACAAGATAATTATACCGAATATGAAATTGAATTAGAATATGTTCCTAATAAATCAATCAAACCTTCAGAATATGATAAAATATTAAATATTATTAATCATGAAATATATATTATTAAACAAATTTTAGAAAATTCAAATATTATTATTACACAAGAAGAATCTAATAATATTCTAAAAGCATATAAAAAATTATTATTTAATTCAGATAATGAACCAATCACAAATTTATATACTATGAATGAAACATCAACAGAGATACAATATTTAATTGAAAAAATCCCAAATAAATACAGTGTTACTGATAAAGCTGATGGGAAAAAATACCAATTATTTATTTTTAATAATACTATATATTTAATTTCATATAATTTAGTAGTAAAAAAAACTAAATACACTATTGAAAATTTAAATAATTCTTTATTTGAAGGTGAATTTATACATATAACTAATAAAAATGTATATTTATTTATGTGTTTTGATTGTTTATATTATAATGGTGAAAATATTAGAAATAAAATATTATTAAAAGATAGAATAGAATATATTTATAGTTTTTTAAATGAATTAAAAATAACACATTATAAAGTTAAATCTTTTATTGATAAATATGATATTGATAAACAAGAACTTCATTATAAAGATGAAATTAATAAATTTTATGATACTTTAAATGAAATAATTAATAAGCATAAAAATAATGATATTATATTTTATACAAAATATTTTATATTTCCTACTGGAGCACATAGTTGTGAAGTATATTTATTTAGTTATATAATATTAAATGGATGTTTAACAGGTAAATTTAAATCTCCTTATTATTTAGATGGTATAATATATACTGGCATAGAACAAAAATATACTAAAGATAAAAAAGAACAAAAACATATTATATATAAATATAAGCCGCCTAATGATAATTCTATTGATGTATATTTAATATTTCAAAAAAATCTTGAAACAAATGAATTATTGGAAGTATATGATAATTCAATAAATGGATATAATAATAATACATTATTTAGAATTGCTAATTTTTATGTGGGTGATTCTATTAGTAATAAAGAAGTACCAGTTCTTTTTATGAAAGAAGCTAATAATCATGAAGCATTTTTATTGTTAGAAGATGGAGAAGTGAAAGATTTACAAGGAAAAATAGTATTATCTAATACAGTTGTAGAAATAATATATACAAATGATTTATCAATACCACATCAATATAGATGGAAAATATTAAGAACTAGATGGGATAAAACAGAATCAGTATTAAGAGATAAAAAAAGATATGGAAATTTTAAAGATCATGCTATAAGAATTTGGAAATCTATTAGAGAAAGTGTAACAATTGATGAAATTAAAAAATTATCACATCCTGATACATATTATCAACAACAACAATTATTAATATCTAATATAGATAATAAAATTATTTCAACTGAAAAATCGCAAGATAAATATTTTCAAAAAATAACAACATTAGGACAAGTTATTCGTAATTTCCATAATTGGATTAAATCTATTATATATTATTCTTATTTTTCTTCAGATAATAATCAAAGAAAATCACTTTTAGACATTGGTTGTGGGCGCGGTTCTGATTTAATGAAAATGTATCATGTTAGATTAAAAGAATATATAGGAATAGATAATGATTATGAAGCATTATTTAATCCAATAGACAGTGCAAAAACAAGATATACAACTTATCTTAAAAAATATCCGGATTTTATAAAGTCAGTTAATTTTATATTAATGAATAGTAAAGCACCTTATGATTCTAAAATTCAAGAAAGTATTATACCTAATATGACTATTGATAATAAAAAATTAATTGATAAATTTTTTACTAAAAATAAAAAGTTTGATATTATTAATTTTGGATTTTCATTACATTATTTTTTTGATTCTACTGATTCAATTAATAATATTTTAAATATAATTGATACATATTTAAATAATGATGGATATGTTACATGCACATTAATAGACCCATTACAATTAATGAAATTATTAAATGGCAATGAAAATTATACTTCTATGTATACAGATGAAGAAGGAAAAAGACAAAAATTTTTTGAAATAATTAAAAAATTTAATGGAGAATTACAAAATATTTCGGGTCAAGCTATTGATGTTTATATGGGATGGATAAGTAATGAAGGAACCTATTTAACTGAATATTTAGTAGTTCCTCAATATTTAATTAATCTTATGGAACAAATAAATTGTGAACTTGTAGATACTGATTTATTTGTAAATTTATATAATATTAATAAAGAATGGTTCACTAAAGTTATTGAAACTGAAGAAAATGAAAAAAATAAACAGGTATATAAAAAATTTGGACAAATATATGGTGATCTTAAAGGTGCTGATAAAGGAAGTATAATTTGGAATGAATTATTTAGATTTTATGTTTTTAAAAAAATAGACAGTTAATAAATTATTATTTATTAATAATAAATTAAAATTTTTTATAAAATATTTTATAAAAAATTTTATATTTTAAATGAAAATAAGAATAATAAAATTATAATCTAATAATATATAATGTCATCATCTTTAGAAAGTCAATTATTACAAAATTATAAATCAATGATGGGATTAAATAATATATATACTGATACATCTAATAATTCAACTTTTTTAGGTTATGTAACAGTTAATTCTAATTTATACGTTTCAGGATATACTATATTTAATAATGTAACAACTAGTTCTGATATAAATATTTTAAAAAAATTATTAACTTATTCAAATACGGTATGTTCATCATTTAATATTTCTGGAAATGCTATAATAAATAATACATTAACTATTAACTCTATTTTAAATATTTCTGGTAATGCAAATATAAATAATTTAATTATTGCTGGAAATACAAATATAATAGGTAATATACCTATAAATATAAATAATAATTTAAATGTTACTAATATTACAACAATTCAAGGAACATTATTATCATCTATTATACAATCAGTAAATAATACATTATCTCTAAATGGTAATACTATTATTGTTGGTAATAATCAATCAAAAGTTTATATTCAAGGAACTTCTACATATATAGGAACTACACAACTAAATACAACAGATAAACTTATTACTTTAAATAAAAATACTTTATTACTTCCTACGGATAATGGATATTATAGTGGTATTCAAATTAGAGGAATTAGTGGAACAGGATTTATTAATACTAGTGTAGATGCATCTAAATATTTAATTCAAGCACCTAACACATCTAACGCAGGTTATATAGTATCTCAAGATGTTAATAATAATATAAATATATTAGGTGTATCTACATTACAAAATACTGTATCTATGAATTCTTCATTATATATTTCTAATATTAGTATATTTCAAGGTTCATTATCTACAAATAGTTTATTATATGTAACAGGTAAAAGCGGTTTTAATAATAATATTTCATTAAATAGTTTATTAAATATATCTGGTAATACAATAATTAAAGGAAATGTTTCAGTAAATAATAGATTTAATATTTCACAAATAAGTATTATAACTAAAAATGTATCAGTTAATAGTAATTTATATATTACTAATAATAGTATAATAAATGGTAATGTATCAATATTAAATAATTTAAATATTTCTAATAATAGCATAATTAGAGGAAATACAAGTATAAATACATTATTATATGTATCAGGTATTAGTATATTTTCTAATTCAGTTTCTATATCTTCATTATCTATTATTGGAACTACAAATATAAATAATATGGTAACTATGGGAACATTATTATTAAAAACTGGCTTAACTATTATAAATAATAAAGTATCTGTTAATTCATTATTAAATATTTCTGGTTCAACAATAATTAAAAGTAATATTACAGCATTTGGTAATATATATATAAAAGGACAAACAATAGCACCATTAACAAATTATACTTTAAATTCAGCAGCACGTGTTGGAGGTGTACCTGTAGGAGGATTATATAGAAGTGGTGGAATAGTTATGATTAGAATAAATGATACGCCGCCTACAATTTATTTTAGTAGTTCTTCAACTTTAACTGTTTATTTAAATACTTCTTATACTGATCCAGGAGCATATGCTTTAGATTATAAAAATAATAGTTGTGTTGTTTATTTAAACTCTATATCATTTGGAGGAACTAATTATTTATCTAATCGTATATTAATAAATGGAACATCCACATTAATCAGCCAAACAAGTACTTTTTCTGCAGGAAGTTATACAGCAACATATCAAGCCACTGATTCTGTGGGATTAGTAGGATATAATTATAGAAAACTTAATGTAGTATATAATTTTACATTAAGTAGAGCTACATTTTCTGCAACAAGTTTCTCTACTTTATTTAGTATTCCTGGGGGGAGTCGTTGTCGTGGTATAGCTGCTATTTATTATACTGCCGGTACTTATGTAGCATTAGCTAGTATAGATGACCCGCCAGGTGGTCCTCAAGATGCTAATATATGGACTTCAACAGATTATTATAATTGGAAATGTATTAATATAAGTTCATTACCTGCATTATCAGGAATATCAAAACCTAATATATGTCATAACGATGGTGCTTCTTGTTGTGCTTTTGGTAATGGTTATTTAGCTTTATATATACCAGATATAACGTATCCTTATGGGTATGAATATTTTTTCATATATAATATTAGTGCTAATACATTAACACCTTTCCCATCAAATGTCAATAAAAGTATGTGTCGGTATATTGCTAATGTTAATAATTATTGTTTATATTATTTATCTAACACTAATGATTATGTTTATTCAACTGATGGAATAACATTAACAAAATCAACTACTAAAATAATGGGTAATTTATGCGCATTTAATTATGTTAATGGTGTATATATAGCTGTTGCAGGACTTCCTACAGAATTAGTAACTTATATATCAACAGATAGAATTACTTGGACACAAGGCAGTTCTTTTACAACATTATTTGCAAATAATAATGTAAACTATTATGCAAATAATCCACATTATAATGCATGGTGGGGAGCTAGTAATGGTAATATGTGTATTTATGCTGGTATAAGTAGTAATGATTATCTTATAATAAATCATGCATATGTATTATCATCTACTGATGGAGTTAATTGGACACTAATTAATATGCCTTATTTTCCTGTTGTAATGTCTAATCCTCCTGGTAATTATAATGGCGGTTTCAATTTACTGGGTGCTTTTTGGAGTGGTAGTTTATGGATTGTAAGATTTCAAGCAGTAGGTCTAGAATGGTTTATTTCCGGAAATCCTTATGGGTCGCTACTTCAAGGATTCTATTTTTCTCAAAATGGTATTGATTGGAATGTAAGTTCATCATTATTTTATAATGGCGGACCAACTAATTATGATAATAATAATGGAGGTCATTTAAGTACAATGGCTAACGGTCATTGTATATTACCATTTAGTTATAATAATGATTTGTCAACAAAAGGCTTATGGTATACTAGTTAATTATTTTTATTCTAATTTAATAATATATAAAAATCTTAATTTAGTATATTATATTTGAAATTAATAATTTTAATATAAATAAAGCTTCCTTTCAATAAATAAAAAGCATAAATTATAATAATAAACATATATTAAAAGAAACTTTATTATTTTATAATTATTTTTAATATGATAATAAATATGTCTAATTAATAAAAAATTAATTATTTAAAAACATTGTTTAGTTTTGTAGAATAATATTTTAGATTATTGCTATTTTTAAAGAAACACTTATAATTTTAATAAAACTAAAAATAACTAATAATTTATTAAAAATATAATAAATAGACATATTTATTATATTTTTCCAATCATTATTTATTTAAAATAAATTAATAAAATATAATCTACTATATGTTTATTAGAAACAAACATTATTGTTTTATAAATAATTTTTTTAATTATTATTTATATATATACATTATCAATTTTTAATAAAATGATAATAAACATAAATATATATTGATAATAATAAATATATCTAATAATTAAAACTAATAATGTAAAGTAATGATAAAAATAAAGTCAATTAATTTGAATTTAGTAAACAAAATATTAGAATTTAATAAATAGATATTATTAAGTATTTTTGAAAAAGCATATAATATTAGATTCTTTAGTAAATGTAAACAAATGAAGATTCTAATCTAATATTTTATTTAAAAATTTTAATTTTAAATATCCAAAAATTAATAATAAAATAAAAATAATAATTATATTCAAATATATAATTATTATTTTTAGTTTGTATATAAAGTATATAAACTAAAATAATATTGAACATATTAAAATTAATAATTTAAATAAATAAAGTTATTATTAAATCTAAAAATTTATATAATAATTAGAATTTTTAATAAATAACAAAATATAAATATAATAATAAATAATAATTCAAAAAAAAATAATAATAATAATAAAATAAATAAAAATATAATTTTATAATATACTTTTAATATATGTAATTAAATTATCTGACGAACTCATTACTGGACTCATTTTATAATTCATAAATCCTGTAAGTACTGATTTTTTTTCATGATTATCAGAACTTATAATATCATAAATTTCAGACCATGAATAAGTTAATTTATGTTTTTTATATAATTCTTCTAAAATTATTTTTTTATATAATATTATATTTCGTGTAAATGGTATGCCTAAATATAAATCTTTTTCAGTTAATACATTAAATTCATATAAATTTAATGTAATATCTGCTTTAGATTTAGAATAATTAATAATTAATTTATATTTATTTAATATTTTTATTAAAGTTGATATTATTTGTTTAGTTTTATTTAAATTAATAATTTTAATATAAAAATCATCAATATAAATATTTAATATAAAATCTATATTTATAATATAATTATTAGAACTCAACCATTCTAAAATAATTTCTTCTATTATCAAAGTAAAAATTAAACTTGATGAAGGTAAACCTGTAGGTAATCCTTTATATATTTGAACAATTTTTTTATTATAACGAACAATTCTATTACTAATAATAGTCATATATTGATTTACTAAATCAGCAGCATAAAAAGAATTCATTTTTTTGGATAGATTATTATATAATAATTTTTGTATAATATCCCATTCTAAAGAATCATAAGCTTTTTGTAAGTCTAATAATATGACATTTTGTAAAGATAATGTATTATTATTAACTACATCAATAATGGAAGTCATTTTATTTAATGGTAATTTAAAAATATCTTTATTTGGTAAATCATATTGTATTAATGTTAAAATTTCATTATACCAAATACGATCTAATATTTTTATAGTATTATGATGATTAATAAAATATCTATAATTTTCTGGTTGGCTTTTATCTCCTGATTTATATTTAGCAAATACAGTACAATAAGATATTTTTTTCATAATGTCTTTTCTTGTTAAGTTTGTTCCATTTTTAAAATTAATTGCATTATTTATATTATTATTAATATGATTATCATGATCAATTTGATTAAATTCATTATTAATTATAGAACCATCATAATAAGTCCAACCTAATTTTTTTAGTTTACTAAGTCTATCTTTAACATTTGTATAAGTCAAATCTATTAAATTATTATTTTTATATCTATAATAAATATTTGTTATATAATTATAAATATTATTAAAAATATTAATTTTATAATGTTTATTATTATAATTCCATAAAATAGTTAAATATTTAACGGTTTCTTCATCATCAGGTAAATCATTAGAATTCATAATATATATAATTAAATATAATCTAGAAATATTTTAATTATCATTTTTTTTTATAATAAATAAAGTTTCATATTTATTATAAAAAAAAATTATAATATTAATTAAAGATATATAATATATATCATTATAATGTTTTTAATAGATAAGTATTATAAAAATTATAATGATATTATAAGTCAAACGTTAGATTTAAAACAATTTATAAATAATAATAATTTCCAACATATGATATTTTATGGTTTACCAGAAAGCAATAAAGAATATTTAATTAATAAATTATTAGAATTAATTTATGAAAAACATGAAATAGAATTACAAAATATAGAATATTCGGTAAATGGTTATTCAACTAATATAGTAAATGGAACAGGAAAAATAATAATAAAACAATCAAAAAATCATATAATAATAGAACCTAATTCTAATGGATTTGATAAATTTTTAATTCAAAATATTGTTCCTAATTATGCTAAATCAAATATTTTAAATATATTTAAAAAAAATAATAAATTCAAAATAATAATAATTAATAAAATATATAAATTATCATTTTATACTCAAACAGCTTTAAGAAAAACAATGGAAAAATATTCTGATACATGTAAATTTATTTTAATAACTAATCAATTAACACAAATTATAGAACCTATAAAATCTAAATGTTTATTAATTCGGGTTCCATTACCAACATATGAAAATATTCTTGAAACTGTATTATATATTTCTAATAAAGAAAATATAAATATAAATGTATCATTATTAAATCATATTTTAAATATTTCAGAACGTAATATAAATTATGCTATATGGTTATTAGATTTTTATAAATATAAACTAAATTATAATCAAAATTGGAAAAATATAATTGATAATATTGTTACAACATTATTTATAATTACTAAAGATAATCTACATAATGTTATTAAAAAATTAAGAAATTATTTTTATATTTTATTTATTACTAATATACCAATAATAATTATAATTAAAAATATTATGATAAAATTAATAAATCATGTTATATTATCTAATAATAATAAATTAAAATATGAAATTATTAATATAACATCTAAAATTGATGAAAGAATGATATATGGAACACGTTATATTATACATTTTGAGGCTTATATGATTAAAATAATAGATTTATTTTATAAATATAATATTTATTAATACAACATATATTATATTATAGTTATTAAGAATTAATTTTATTAAAATATTTAAATTTAAAATTATATAATTATAATAATTTTATTATTAATTTTATATATAATTAATATCAATAATTAAATAATGGAAAATAAAAATTTAAAAGATAAAATTTTTATGATTTGTGATTTTTTGTATAATTTAAATAATAAAGAAAAATATATAGTTGAAAATATTGATATAAACAAAATTAAATTAAATGATATAAAAATATGTATAAATAACAATTCTTATTATAATGATATTAAAAAAGAAATATTAGATACTAAATTTAAATTTATATCATTTGATTATTATGATGATAATAATTCATTATTATTTTTTAAAATATATTTAAAAAATTTTATATTAAATTTAAAAATTAATTATTATTTAAATAATGACACACATAATATTAAATCTGATCCAAATAATGAATCTTATATATCTTATATATTAAGTTCATTAGTTTTATTAAATAAAACTAAACATATATTATTACCAATTATAAATTTTGATATTTCTGTTGATAATATGTTTCATATAAATGAATATATAAATAAATTTCCAATAAAATTAGAAAAGCATCATATATTATGTTTACATGTAAGAGAAGGATATATGGAAACATTTAATTTATATGATTATATTAAAAGTAATTCTTTAGTGATAATAAAACCATTATTATTTCAAATAATTCATACATTATATATAATAACAGAAACTTATAAATATTTTAATCATAATAATTTAAAAGTAAAATCTATTTTAGTATATAAATTAAAACAAACTAATAATTTATTTGAATATTTAATAAATGATGATAAATATTATTTATCAAATATTAATTTTGAGATTAAAATTATAAATTTTGAAAAAAGTAATTTATTGATAGATAAACAAAAAAAACAAAATAAAATTTTAGATTTAATAACATTTATAGACGATTTAATAGCTTCTTTTGATTTATCAACAGAAGCCATTGAAATTTTAACTTTATTTAAAACTAAAAATAATTATGAAGAAATATTATATAATAATTATTTTGATGAATATAAAAATGTTAAATTATTTTCTAAAGATTCTTTAATGAGTACCCGAAAAATAGATAAAAATAAAAATAAATATACAGGAGTTAAATTAAATAGAACATTACAAGATGGAGGAATTAACTCAGATGTTCAAGGAGGTATAGTAATTAGACAGCCACCAGGATTTTTAAAACCCCATAATACTAAAGAAATATATAACCATAACAAGAACATAAAAAAAGAACAAACAACAAAACCATATATTAATCCTACAAATGTTAAGCAAATAGAACGATATCAGGAACCAAGAGAATCAAAATATAAAATACATGAACAACAAAATACACAAGAATACCCATCTAAATTTAAACAAAATCATGATTCACAAAATACACATGAACCAAATGAAGAAATAGAAAAACAATATAATAATCCTTATCAAACTAATGAAAATAAAGAATATAAAAAAAGATTAGATAAATCTAAAGAAAATAAAACACAATTTTTAGAAAGACCACAAATATTAATGGAACAACGAATGTATAATACAGAACAAACCAAAAATAAAGATCCACCACAACCTAATCCAATGTATATACCTATATATCCAAATGACTTTACAAGTGGGCAAATGACTATGCCTTTTCCATATCATAATATGGCACCTGTTCAAAAAGTATATAATATAAATTTTGGTGATAATATTAGTAATTTTACTGCATTGGATAGAATATATGAGGATTATTTACCTGGAGGTGCTAAAAGATTTACAGCATTAACAATTTACGATAGATTAAATTTAATACAATTTGTAAGAAATAGTATTATAAAACAATTTGATGGCGAGGATATGAAATTATCAGGATCTTCAGATACTATATTATCATATATGAAAATTGTTAATATAAATCCATATCATAAATATGAAATAAATTATAATCCATTTAAAAATTTAGCAATAAATTTTTTATTATATACTGCAGGGTATCCTATAAAATATAATAATGCTACACATAAAATTGAAATTGGTAATCCTGCAATGGGTATAAATATAAGAATATATCCATTAACTGTAAATGATATATCTATATATGATATAGAAAATAAAACTAATATAAATGAAAAATTAGAATATAATATATGGCGTGAATTAAAATATTATGATTTTGTTATTACTGATATTATTAAAAGTAATATATCACCTAATTTTATAAATATTATATTATGGAAAATGGATCCTGACTGTAAAATTAATTGGGATGAATTAGAAAGAATAAAAGAAAGACATATGACTAAAGAAATTTTACATTTAATTAAATTAAATGCTAGTAAATTACAACATAATGGTAAAACATTTATACAATTATTATCTGAATTTTCAGATCAAACACATTATATTATGTATATGAGACATATGAATAGTCTAAAATATTTTATAGATATTAATGGAAAAACAGAACATGTAGAATTTAAAATAGATAAAGATAATAATCATAAACATATGATAATTATAGACAGACTAAAATATAAAGAACAAATTACTTTAATAGAAAGAAATATAATTATGAATCAATATTATATTAAAATATTAGATCAGTTAAAACCAGTTAAACTATCAAAATCTGCTTCTCTTGATGAAAATATACGTCATATAGAATTTGAGGATAAATCACAACATGTAGTATGTGTATTATTATCACAAATAATTATACAAAATTCAACTAATCCAAATAAATTAACAAAGAAAGCTATTATTATGTTAACTGAAGCACCGACAACTAGTTTTATTCAATGGTTTACGATATCTTATGAATCTTCAGGATCTATTAGAAAAATGGTTTCTACAGGATTTCATTCTGAAAAAGTATGGGAAACAATAATATTTCAATTAATTTATATTTTTGCAGTATTAGAAAAATTTAATATATATATTGATACTTTATCATTAGAAAATAATTTTTTTATTAAAGATATAGATTTTAATCCTACAGCTATAGGATCATGGATTTATAATATAGATAATATAGATTATTATATCCCTAATTATGGTTATATATTAATGTTTGATAGTAATTATGCCGATTTAGATACAGCATCTAGTATTAATAATATAAAATATAAAATATTAAGTGATAAATTATATGATAACAATAATAATAAAGACGCCACAGATATACAAAAATTAATTTTTGATAAATTTATGAAAGTAATAGATTATAATAATTGGGAAAAAATAGGACATGAAACAAATTCTAATACACTTCCAAAGTCTATTAGACAATTATTAATAGATATCTATACTACAATTAATGCGAAAGATATTAAAGAAATACGCCATATTTTTGCTCATATAACACATTTTAGAAACTTATTTTTACATAATAAAATTGGAACATATTTAACCAAAGATGAAAGAACCAAAATAGATATAATTCAAATAAATACTAAAAATATTCGCGCCGGTAGATTATGTGTTGAAAAAAATCCTGAGGATGATAATTATAGATGGATTATGCCTTATAAAATAACAAGTTCGGATTCTCCACAATGGTGTGTATTTCGTAAAAATAATTATACTGATGATATAGAATTAGTAGAAATTCACCCGTCTAATATATATGCTTATTTAACAAATGAGAAATTATCTCCATTATCACAAAAAGAATATAGATATGATGGATCTCATATATATGAAATATATAGTTTAGATTAATAAAAAAATCTAAATTATTATACATGAGTAATATAACATTTAATTATCAAGAAATGCCTTGTGCATATTTTGCAGATAATGATAATGCTAATTTTTTACGTAATCAATTATTAAAAAATACTTATAATATGTTATCAGAAGATTATCATAATAAAGGTAATAAAGTGACATTAGAAATTGTTTTTTTTTCTGATGAAAATATAGATTTAATAAATAAAAAAATAATATTAAATGTATATAAATTAATCAAAGTTAAAATAAGATATCAAACAAAAGAAAGTCTACTTATTTTAATGAGATATATATTTATTGAATATGCTAGACATTTACCAAATAATATACCTGAACAAATACAACATCTTAATTCTTTAGTATTAAAAGAAATATTACCAAATATTATAACTAGTATCACGCAAAAATTAGGTTATTTAAACTTAATTCATAAACGTCAAGAATTATTAGATTTACCTATTAGTACGAGTCATAAAAAAACTTTAGAATCTTATTTAAAATAACTGTATTATATTTTTAAATATATATATAAAAATATATTTATATATATAATTATATATGGTATATATTTATGTTTTACAACTTGAAAATAATAAATATTATATAGGTAAAACATCTACACCTGATTTTAGATTAGATGCTCATTTTAATAATAATGGTTCAGCATGGACAAAAAAATATAAACCTATTAGATTACATGAATTAATTCCTAATTGTGATGATTATGATGAAGATAAATATACTAAAATATATATGGATAAATATGGTATTAATAATGTTAGAGGAGGTAGTTATGTACAAATTATATTAAATGATGCTACTATAAAATACTTAAATCATATAACAAATAGTACTAATAATTTATGTTTTAATTGTGGATCATCAGATCATTTTATTAAAAATTGTAATATAAAAAATAATGTAGAAAATATCAAAATTATACAAAATTCAGATACAAATACAGAAACACATACTTATACAACAAATAAATATATATGTAAACGTTGTAATAGGAAAGGACACACTGAAATAAATTGTTTTGCTAAAACAAATAAAAATGGTGAACTATTAATAAATAATATAAAAGATACTGAAAGTATACAAAATTCAGATTCACAAAGTTCAGATACACATACTTATACAACAAATAAATTTATATGTAATCGTTGTAATAGAAAAGGACACACCGAAATAAATTGTTTTGCTAAAATAAATAAAAATGGTGAACCATTAATAGATAATAATAAATCTGAAGAAAATAATAATAAAATAGATACTAAAATTAATCATAAATCATATGATAATATTATAAATAAACCTAATTGTATTGTAATGTAATATTATTAATTAATTAAATAAAATATAATAAATATATATTATTTAATTAATTATACATAATTTTTATAAGATTTATAAAAAAAATAATAATATAAATATTAACTAAATATAGTTTTATTCAATCTAATTATTTATAATTAAAAATATAATTATATATATTATTATATATGGTATATATTTATATTTTACAACTTGAAAATAACAAATATTATATAGGTAAAACATTAAATCCAGAATTTATATTAGATACACTTTCTAAAGATGATAGTAAAGATTCTGAATGGATACAAATGAATAAGCCTATCAGATTACATGAATTAATACCTAAATGTGAAGATTATGATGAGGATTTATATACTAAAATATATATGAATAAATATGGTATTGATAATGTTAGAGGCGGACAATATAAACAAATTATATTAAATGATGCTACTATAAAACACTTAAAACATATCACAAATAATAATAATAAATTATATTCAGATAGTTGTTCATCATATAATTTTACACAAAATAAAATACATAAAACTAATTTTGCGTGTAATCGTTGTTATAAAAGAAGACATACAGATAGAAATTTTATATATAATAATAATAATATAATAGATGAACAAATAGATACTAATAAACAAAATAATAATAAAATTATATGTATACGTTGTAATAGAAAAGGACACACAGAAATTAATTGTTATGCTAAAACAAATATAAATAAAGAGTTATTAATAGTTCCTGATAACTCTATAATAAATAATGATAAACATGAAGAACTAAATAAAAATGACACTTGTTTAATATCTCCTTGTTGTAATATGACAGATAACACTGACAAAGATTCATTATTAAATAATAATGAAGAAATTAATAATATTGTATGCTCTCATTCAGAAACTTCTAATAATGATGAAGTAAACATATATAATCAACAAGATGATGACAACCTAGAATATATTAAACTAAGTAATAATTATGAGAAAGATAATAAAATAGATAATTATATAGAACAAAATCGTATAATCAAATTTAACTTATATAATAATATTATAAATAGTTCTGCCGGAAAGTGTAATTTAATGTAATATTTATTATAACCTTAGTAAAAAAATATAATAAAGCTTTCTTTCAATATATATTTATTATAACTTTGATAATTAAAACAGTTATTTTTCTATATTATTATTTTTTTGAGATAAATTATAATCTATAATTTATGCCAAAATTATAAAGACTAGTTAGCAAGTTTATTACTCTACAGAAAACTTATGTTTATTCAATTTATTATAACATTATAATCTTATTTAATTTATAAAAAATGTGGAACTTTGTTTAGTTATAACATAAACAAAATTAACAAAGTTATCAATATTTCCGCCGAATAAATAAAATGAAGGGGGGGGGTTCTTTATTTTGTTATTATTATTATGATAAATAATTATCCTATTCAATTTATTATACATCATATTATTATTTAATTCATGAAAATAAACAAAGTTAATCAAGTTCCCATTTATAAAATAAATGAACTTAATAAAATTATAAGTGTCTGACAAATAAGTTTATTTTATAAATGAGAACTTCATTTATTTATATAAATTAAACTGCGTTCTTAAAGATTCTTATTTTATAATAAATTAAATAAGAATAATTTTTATTAAAATATATCATTAATAATATCATTAATAATATTATTACAAATATTATATGATATATTAGAAATATATTTAATAGCAGCATTATGACCAATAGACAAAATCAAATTTTTAGTTTCATTATTTACATTAATTATATTTATATCAGATATTTCTAATAATATTTCAATAATATTTAATGTTTTAATATTATCTTTCAACGAAATAGTATTAAATAATATATTACAACAACCCATCATTAATGACATAACATTATTTAATTTATTATTAATATTATTTTTTATATATATAGCTATTGTATTTTTCATAATACAATATTTTAATGGAAAATTATTTGTTACTCCTCCATCAATATAATATTCATCTTCATAAAAAATAGGAGTAAAAATAATGGGAATAGATATTGATATACGTATTGCTAATAATATAGACATATTAGGTGTATTAATGTAATCAAATATTTTTTCTGTTCCTTTAGTAAAATTAGTACCAATTATAGTTAATTTATTATTTGTTAATAAATAATGATCGTTAAAAGTTATATCTAAAATATTATATTTATTTTCTAAAAATTTTTTTAAAATAAAAATATATTTATGTCCATCAATAAAACCATAATGTAATAATATATTACTAATATTTATTTTTTGATTTACATAATTAAAATTAAAATTTATAATAAAATGTTTTAATTCTACAGGTGTATATTTTATAGATAATAAAAAACATATTATAGCACCTATAGAAGTGCCTACATAATTTTTAATTATGTTTAAATCAATATATTTAATATTACTTAAATGATCTATAGCACTTATAAAAGCTAGTCCTTTAATTCCTCCACCACTTAAACACAATGTATCAATCATAAAATATATTATTAATTAATATTTAAAATAAATTTTCTATAAATAAATAATGATAAATGCTAATTATTTAAATAAAATACAAGAAAAACGCGAACAAGAAAAAAATAAAATTTATGATAAAATATATGAATTAATTGAAAAAAAAATTATATTAGCTAGTTCATGCAATTATTATTATACAATTTATGAAGTGCCCGAATTTTATATAGGATTACCTTTATATTCATTAAATAAATGTTGTGAATATATTAAAAATAAATTAATATTAAATTCTTTTTGTTATGATTTTTATGAACCTAATATAATATTAATTTCATGGGAACAAAATAATAAAACATTATAAGTATTTTACATTAAATTATTTAATAATTTAAAAAATAAAATAATAAATAACCCAATAAAGATTAAAATAAATAAATCTTTATTTTCTTCTAATATTCTATTTAATTTTTGTAATATTAACATAGAATAATTTATATGATTATTATATTTTAAATCTTCTAAATTTTTTATTTTTAATCTACACTTATCACAACTTATAATATGTAATATTATTTTATCACATTCTGAAACAGTTATGTCTTCATCTTTATTAGTATTATTAATATTATTAGTATTATTAGTATTATTAGAAGTCATATGTTCTAGTGTTGTATTAATATTTAAATTTTGTGTATTAGTATTCCAAGCATCATTAATTAGACAGTAATTCATATTATTTATAAATATGAGATATTATTTTTTAAAATTTTTATCTAAATTTAAATATATATAAAATGTCTAATAAAATAATATTTAAAGATTCGATTAAAACTATAGTATCATCTATTTTAACTTTAATTATTTTTTTATATTCTGGAATGTTAGGGCCTCAATTACCTCCTGTAATTATTAATTTATTTAAAAATCCTATTTTTAAAATTATAATATTATTTTTATTTATTTATCTAGTTAATGATTATGATCCTCGACTAATTATAATGATTGTTATCGCATATGTTTTAACTTTAGAATTTATTTATGTTAGCGCAGTAACAAAAGTAAAAGAAGACATGGATAATAATCCAGAATTATACACACAACTATAATAAACATTTATTAATTAGATAAATAATTACCGAAGTTTTATATTATTTGTAAATTCTAAATAGATATAAACATAACATTTTAATATTGGATATATTTATTTAACATAATAAAAATATAGAAACTCTACATGTTTAAAAAAAACATATAGAGAACTATATTTATTCTTTATTATTGATCTATACTATTAAATAAATCATTAAACATAATATTTTAAAAGTTATATTAATAAATAAATTGATATCAAACATAAATATAAAATAAATAAATATAGTTTCGTTTCTAATAATATAATTAGATATCTTAAAATTAAAATAATTATTTATGTTTATTTTTATAAGGTATTTTAATTTTTTATAAAAACAATAAATAATTTTAAATATATTAATTATTTAAAACGTATTTTTTTAAAAATAAATGAACCTAACAAAGTTATCTTTATTAATATAATATAAAATAATAATAAAGCTTCTGTTTAATAAAACAAGTATTATGGAGCATAATAATAAAATTATTAAATTTATTATTGATTATATTTATTCAGATAAATAATTATTGCTATTTTTAGAGAAATTATAAAAATTTAGGATAAATTAAACTATGTTCCAAAATAATTTTTAAATCTTAAATTATTGCATTTTCAGATAAATTATATAATTTATCTGAAAATAACGATAAATGAAATATTTAATCATCATAATCAAAAATATATTTTTTTACATTATGACACATTAATAATGAATAAATTAGACATTGATATGGTAAAAGAAGTTTCCTAATAATAATTAAATAACAAAAACATAAAATAACTAAAATATCTATCATTACAGATAAACGAAGTTCCCTTTAATGTTCCATTAGATATAAGCGTATCTGATAGTTATACTTACGATTTAGCTATTAAAAGATAGCTTTTTCTAATCAAATAAAAAAATTAGATTCAACAAAGCAGCTATTATTATCTAATAATAATAATATTTTAATTAGATATAGATATACCGCTTAAAAGTTATATATTTAAAACAAAATTAATAGAACTAAATATAGGTGATTTAATATCAGGTTTTAATAATAAAAATAAACGATCATACAGTGTGTTTATATTATTACTAATAATACGAGATCTATTGGGGATTTTGTTTATTTTTTCAAGTGAATTAAGAAAAACATTAATTTCAAAATAAAAAAATATTTAAAAAATTATATTTTTGTTAATTTTTTAAATAACATAATAATAAACAAATAAAATAGATGATACTAAATATATCCAATTTATGTAATGATCTACAAAAAATATATTATAAATAATAATTATTATTATTTATAATATATATATATATATATATATATAATATGATAATTAATAATTTAAATAAACTATTAGAAGAAATATCAGAAACATATATTTTTATTAATGACACATTAAATGGAAAAATAAAGAATATAAAATATGATATAGAACAAGAACTACACATTCATAAAACCGATTATTATTATTGTTATTATATAAATTATTTATTATTATCTAAATATATTAATAATTTTTTTAATAGTGAATTTAAAAAATATAATGATTATAAATTACTTAAATACAATACAAAATATAATACTCATCAACAAAACAAAATATATAAAGATAAATTTAAACATTATTTAATATTAAAAAATATTACTGGAGGAACTCATTTAGATGATGATAAATATCATTTATTATATAATTATGAAGAAAAATTAATTCAAATAAATCCAGATGAAATGAAATGTCATGATAAAATTACTTATATTGATAGTATTGAGAATCCGTATACATGTATAAATATACCAACATATAAACCAACAAAAGAAAATGAACATTCATATTTACAATCATATTACTCATATTTATTTAGTCGTGGTATCCGCCAAATTTCAACAGATACATTTATGAAAATATTAAGTAAATATACAAATAATAATAAATTATTATTTAATTATGTATTTATTGAATTACATTTATGTATAGGATATTATATGTATACATTTAATAAAACAACTAAATCAAAACTATCTAATGAAGATATATTTTTATTATATAAAGGTGGAAATATAATAAAAACACTTATAGAGTTATATTCATCAGATATAACTAATGCCACAATTAAATCACAGTATGAAAAGTATTTAGAAACCTATAATCCTAGTGATTGGGATTATTGTATTACTATAAATAATTCTAATCTTTTAAATGATGAATTTCTAAATAATATAACTTTAGTTTTTACAAAAGCTTTCATACGTATACAACATGTAATAGAAAAATATATAAATATATTATTACCGGAATCTATATTTAATGAATTAATAGATGAATGTAATAAGAAAACTATAGAAATACAAGAAATAATAGAAACATTTAAAATAAATAATAATTCAATATATAATTCACCATATAATCCATCATATAATGAAAAAATAATAGAGTCTATCTATAATTTAAAATTTGTATTAAGTAATACTGATAAACAAACTAAAGGATATTCAGTTTTTCCTGATAAAAATAGATATAATAGAAAACTAATATATAAATCTCCATTAAAAGAATTTGAAGTTCTCAATAATTTTAAATATAGTTATCTAATATATATAAATAATATATTTATCAATACTAAACATGAAAATATACAATTTAATTTATTTCGTTTAAAATTATATAATAGTATTATGTATAACATTAAATATAAGTCAGTTAACTTAAACCCATCCACAATACAATCATTGTGTGGTGTTGAATTAGTTGATTTATCATTATCTTATAACAAAAATATTCTAAAAAATATATTTAATTATATTAAAAATGAAGAAAACACAATTAGTGATTCAAATAATTTAAATAATAAATATATGTCTATTAATCTATTAATTAATGAAATTTCTATAACAACCCAGATACCTTCTATTTTATATATGATTGTAGATATAATATATATATTATTTTATGATTCATTATTTCCATGGGCTGACATAAAATATGAAAAACGAATTAATAGATTAATAAATTTAGTTTCATTATATTATACTTCAATATTAAAATCTAAAAAGGAATATGCAAGTTCGTCAATGGAATCATATATAACAGAATCTAAACAAATATATGAAACAACAATTATAATTATTAAACAAATAATAGCAAGATCAACAGATAATTATGAACATAAATATAAAATGACAATGAACTTTTTTAAGCAGGATGCTAATTTAAATACAGAATTATATATTGAAATTATAAAAGAAATATATAATATCTATAAAGATCATTTAGAATTTAATAAAGATTTAGATATCATATGTATTAAAAATTTTAGTATTGAGCATCCAATATTAAATATAATTATTTATAATATATTAGAAATGATTGTTTATATATATTATATCTATTATTATAATAATAATATTGATGAACTTAAAGATTTTAAATTTACAGATTATTGTTATACAAAATTTAAAAATTATCATCTGTGTGATCTAAATCAATGTAATATTGATTATGGAGTATATTATAAATTTAGTCAATTTAAAAGTCGTAATTTATGTGATAAATTTATAAAATACATTGAAACTTTAATAAATTTATTAACAAATTCATCTACATTAATAACTGATGAATACCATAAAAAAGAAATAATAAATCTTAATAATTTATAATTATTTATTAATTATAAATAGTCATATAAAAATAATATTTATAAACTATTTATTTATAATTTAAAGACTTAGGAAAAATTATATGAAACTACGTTTATTTATTTTATATTTAATTTGGATTCTTATTTAATTTATTACTAAACAAAGTTCTTAATTTTTATTATATTATATCTATTAATTTATTTTATAGCTTATTATATTCAAAAATAATAATAATATTAACTATTTTTAAATATAGAACTCCGTTAACTTTGTTTATTTTAATTTAAAAAAATCTAATCTATTATAGGGGAATGAAGCAGAGCTTTATTGCATTTTATCATAATAATTTATGAAAAATTATCTATAAAAATAATTAAAATTAAACGAACTTAATAAAGTTCTCAAATATTTTTATAGATAATTTTTTATAAACTAATATTTAATAATATATAAGTCGCCGCTATATAAGTAAAACCATAATAATTTTTTATTGTTTTATTATTAATAATAATTATAAAGCTTCCATTTAAAATATTTTTTAATTTATTAAAAAAATTTTCAACCTTATAACAGCTTTGGATTTTCAATAAAATATCATCTATATCATTTATGTCATGTTTATTATTTTTTATATTATGTTTTTTAAGTGTTATTATTTTTATTGGGAACTTCGTTTATTTTTATAAATATATAAACTATCAATTGAATAAGAACACTAATTTATAATAAAATGTATAAGCCTAATTTTTCCTAAGTCTATTAATTAAATATAATAAAATCATATTATTCTCTAAAAATATTAATAATTTAATAAATAAATGATAAATATATTTATAGAGATATAAATATATATATTATAAGATGGAACTAGATACCAATAATAATGACTCCGAAATTCATATACCGTATAATATAAATAATATATTAATAACAGAAAAAGATATAATCAGTATATTAAATAAATATGATGTAAACATAACTAAAATTAATAAAATAGAATATATACAACAAGCATTTGTTCATAAATCATATTGTAAAAAAAAATATAATTATTCTGAAAATATATTAAATAATATGAAATTAGAAATAAATAATGATAAATTATTAGATTTATTTGATAATAATAATGAACGATTAGAATATTTAGGTGATCGTGTATTAAAATTATGTATATCAATGTATTTATATTTTAGATATCCTAATCAAGAAGAAGGATTTATGACTAGATTACAAACAAAAATAGAAGATAAATATAATTTAGCATTTATATCACGTGAGTTAGAATTAGAAAAATATTTTATTATTAATAGACAAATAGAAATAATAAATGGTAGGAATTTAGATAAACTTCACGAAGATATGTTTGAATCTTTAATAGGCGGTTTATTTTTATCTAATGGTTTTGATTTATGTTTATTATTTATATCAAATTTATTAGATTCATTGGTTGATTATTCAGAAAAATTATATTGTGATAATAATTATAAAGATCATTTATTACGTATGTATCATCAACATAAATGGGATTGTCCTAAATATGAATTAATAGAATTTACAGGGGAACCTCATAAAAGAAAATTTACTTTAGGTGTTCGGGATGTAAATAATAATTTTATAGGATATGGAATCGGAACCTCCAAAAAAGATGCAGAACAAAAAGCATCTAAAATGGCACTAATAAAATTAGGATATTTAAATAACGATCAATATACAGAAGAAGATATATATTATCCTAATTTAAATAATAATTTATAATATATATTATGGATAATTATTTACCTTGGATAGAAAAATATCGCCCAATTATGATTGATAATATTATTAGTCATAATCAAAATATTGATACTATTAAAAAATTAATTAAAGCTAAAGTTTTACCTCATATATTATTTCATGGTCCGCCAGGAACAGGTAAAACATCAACTATATTAGCAATTGCAAATGAATTATATAGTAATAATAAAAAATTAATGGTAATGAAATTAGATGCTTCAGATGATAGAGGTATTAATAGTGTTAGAGAAGATATTAAAGGATTTGTAGAAAAAGAAAATATGTTTATTAAAGGTGTTAAATTAATTATATTAGATGAAGCTGATGCAATGACATATGATGCACAGTTTGCATTACGAAGAATAATTGAAAAATATTCATTAACAACAAGATTCTGTATAATATGTAATTATGAACATAAAATAATACCAGCTATACGTTCACGGTTTTTAAATTTTAGATTCACAATTATAGAATCTAAATTTATTATAGAAAAATTAAATTATATTATTCAACAAGAAAATATAAATATTGATTTAAATACTCTTAAAGTTATTACAAATAATTCTAAAGGAGATTTAAGAAAAGCTATTAATTTATTACAAATATATTCTAGTTATAATTGTGATATTTATAATTTATTAGAAATACCAATTAAAAAAGATATAGATTATATTTATAATATATTATTAAATAAAAATATAAATTATAAAGATAAATATTATATTTTATATAATATTATTAATGATAAACAATATACACTTTATAATATTATTTTAGAATTATTTAATATAATAATAAAAAACAAAAATATTTTAAAACCACACCTTATTATAAAAATAGGTAAATTTGAAAATGTTATTAGTAAACTTACTAATAATAATAATAATATTTATATAACTGGATTAATTAATATTTTTTTAATAGATTAATATTATTATTACTAATTTTAAAAGAACTATATATATTTCTTTGGAATAGCAATAATTATGAATATACATGTATATTATCATTTGTTATAATTAGGATTTATTATAATAAGCTATAATTATTTATTATTTAAATAAAATAATAGAAACATTAGTTATTAAATTATTAGTTTTTAATTGATAATAAATATATTATTTATTAAATTTTTAAATAAACTGATAATACACAATAAATAAGATAATTAAATATATCCAATATTAAAAAAACATATTTTATAAATATTTAAAATCAAATATTATTATTAGTATTATATAATGTTATTAAATAAAGATGAAGAAAAATTAATGGTATTTTATATGCAGAATGATAAATATAAAGAATTATTATATAAATATAATTTATTGGATAATCTATATATACAAACATATAAAGAATCTATTAAAAATATAATGAATTATTATGATAAAGTTATAGAAAATAAATTATATAAAGATAATGAATTAAATAATTATTTAAATAAAATTCAAAATATAAAATCTAAAATATCATCTAATCAAATTATATATTTATATATTGGGGACCATGTTAAATTATGGTTTGATGTTATAATTAAAATGTTTATTAAATTATATAATAAATTTGTTATTGTTGATTTTATAAATACTGATACAAATATTATTATTTATTGTACCCATGATCATATTCAAATTAATAATAAAATTATTAATATTTTTATTAATTTTGAAAGAGAATTTAATCATCCAAATAATATAGTACCTGATATTGGAATAATATCATCAAAAGAATTTATTTATCATTGTAATATATATATACCTTATTTATTTATAAGTTTGACCGAAAGAAGATTAAATTATCAAACAAATATAACTAATAAAAAAACTAAGTTTTGTGCTTATATGTATAGTTATGATTTAGAATATCGTATTAAATTATATTATTATATTTCTAATAATTATAAACAAATAGATGCATTAGGTAAATCGGGAAATTCTATAAATTTTATAGATAATAGAAATGTATACACAGATGAAATAACATATAATGATATAGCAGTTAAACAATACTCAGAATATAAATTTGTGTTAGCATTAGAAAATGGAATAGTAGATGGATATATTACAGAAAAAATAATAAATCCTATTTTAGCAGGTTCTATTCCAATTTATGCAGGTCCTGAAGATGTTTTTAATTTTATTAATAAAAAGAGAATTATATATTTATTTGATTTTACTAATTTAAGCGATTTATTAAATTATATAATAAAAATTGATAATGATGATAATTTATATAATAATATTATAAATGAAAAAATTTATATTAATGAATTAAATTCACAAAATTATGATATTTATTTATTTAATGAATTAAAAAAACTATTTTATTAGAATACTTATTTATTGAAAATAAATAATTTATCCTATTATCAAAAAATAAATAATATCTAAAATAGTAATAATGAATTTTAATTTTTCTAATTTTATAGTTAAAATTAATGTAAAAAAAAATAATATAAATTTTAATAGTCCATTAAATTTAAATAATATTGAAACTATATCTGGAACTGGTTTTTTTATTTATAAAAATTTAATTATGACATGTTATCATGTCATAAAATATTCAGTATATATTGAAATTGTATTTCAAACAATTAATACTTATATAGCTAAAATTAAATATATATTTCCTGATGATGATATTGCTATATTGGAAATAAATAATGAGGAAACAGTAAACCATCAAATTATGGATTTTAAAATTTTAAAAATACAACCTAAAGCATCCAAATATAATGTAGTTTATACGGTTGGTTTTCCATTAAATAATATTACTATTGTTATTAATAAAGGAATTATTTCTGGATTTCAAAACTCTTATATACAAACAGATGCAACATTAAATCCTGGTAATTCTGGTGGTCCATTAGTTTATTTTGATAAAAAGTATGATAAATATAAAATAATTGGAGTAAATGTATCTAAACTAGTAGATGCAGAAAATACTAATTTTGTTGTTCCGTCATACAGATTTTTAATTTTACTAGATAAAATATTTTATTATAAATTTACAAATATAATATATAAAAAACCACTTTTATTATTTGATTATCAAAAATTAAAACAATTAAAAAATAGAAAAATAATATTTAAAAATTATCCTGAATTGATTAAAAAGAAAATAGGAATAATGATAACTCAATTAAATTGTAATTATTATTTAAATAAATATTTTAAAATTACTGATATATTATTAAGTATAAATAATAATTATATTGATTATACTGGATTTATAAAATGTAATTTTTTTCCTGAAAAAATTTCAATAGCTCAATTAGGATATTGGTTTACAGAAAATGATATTTTTACATTTGAATTATTAACATATAATAATTCTACTTATATATATAAAAAAGTAAATTTACAATTAGAAATAATAAATAGAAATTTAATGGATTATTATTATTTACCACAATATCCTGAGTATTATATTAATAAAAATAATTTAATTTTTTCTATTATAACTAAACAACATTATGATGATATAACTAATCTAGATTTATATTTTAAACAAAAAATAAATATAATTAGTAGGTATACTAATCAACAAGACTTATTTACAGTTTATTTAGTTAATTTAGATAATAATATTTATAAAAATGATAAATTATCAGATGATTTTAATGAATATCCAATTGGAGATATTATTGTTGAAATTAATGATCAAAAATTTAATAATTATACCGAATATATAAATATTATGAAGAATGATATATATAAAATTAAAACTATTAATAATCAAATTTTTTATTTATAAAAAATGATATATATATCTATTATTATTTAAATATATAATAGTAAATATATATATGCATTCAATTTCAGAACAGTTTATCTTGGAATGTATTAATCATAAAATCCCTATTAAATATCCTGAAAAACATAATAATCAAATATCTAAAAATTATAATATTATAAATAATACTTATGTTATATTTAAATTATATAATTTTAATATTTTTACTGATTTTGATACATTCTGTTTTTTAGATGGATTAAATAATAATAACTTTAATTATAATATAATATTAAAACCTAAAACTATTGAAAATATTATTTATGAATTAACAAAAATTAATATTATTAATACACCAAATATTATCCAATACAATGAAGACCCATTTAATATAAATGTAAAAATAAATATAAGATATAAAAATTATATTAATTATGATTTATTATATGATTCATTATTAAAAGAATCTATTGATAATAATAATAATTCGGGGTTATCATTAACACCTAAACAAATGTGTAAATTAATTATATTAGAAATTCAAACTGTAAATAGTAATATGGAATATAAACATTATATAGATATAAATTATACTAAGCCATATGAATTAATTGTAAAATGTACATTTATGGAATTTAAACTAATATTAAATAATAAAATGTATCCTTTTACACCTCCAATAATTGAATATATTTATCCACCTATTCATTATGATTTATATTTATCAATAATAAATTTAAAAATTATACAAATATGTAATTGGACATCAAATATCAATTTAGATTATTTAATAAAACATTTAACAAAAATATTAGAACCAATATTTCATAAATATATAATTACATTTGATTATAAAACTGATGAATTTATGAAATATTTATTAGACTTAATGGTATTAACAAATTATAATAAAAATATAGTTAATATAGATATTCCAAAATTTAATACTATTTTAAATAATCAATATTGGAAATCAGGAACAGGATATAGTAGTTCTAGTGGAAATAATCAATGGAATATTACTAATTATATTAATGATTGCCAGTTGAAAAAACAAAAAATAATAATATGTATGCAATTTATTAATAATTATATTACTAATCATAAATTAAATATTGATAATATTACAATTTTAATAGAAATAATTATAAATCAAATAAATGGATTAAATATATTAGAATTAAATAATAATATTAAATTATATTATGAAATATTTATTTTTATAGATTACTTATATAAAAATAATTTAAATGATTATATAAAAATAATAAATAATTATAAAAATAATTTTAATATATTATCTGAAGAAATTGAAAAATTTTTAACTTTAGATTTACATTTAGAAGATAATTCAAAAAAACAAAATGTAGAATTACAACAAATATTGATAATAATAAATAATTATTTAAATATAACAGATAAAAATATTAATTATAAAAATGATATACATAATTGTGTTAAAACTGAATATTGTAATATAATGAAATCATTACAATTTAATAATAATTATATAATTCCATCAAATCATAAATTTTATGATAAAATTAATTCTAAAATAGAATCATCCACAATGATCAGATTATTAACAGAATACCAAAGTATTAAAAATACGTTACCTTTAAATTGGGAATCGTCTATTTGGTGTTTTACATCTAATAAACATTATAATATATCAACATTTTTAATATCGGGGCCTAAAGATACCCCATACGAAAATGGATTATTTGAGTTTCATGTATATTTTCCATCTAATTATCCAATTCAACCACCTAATATTATATTTAATACTACAGGAATACCTAAGGGAACATTTCGTTTTAATCCTAATTTATATAATAATGGGAAAGTATGTTTATCATTATTAGGCACCTGGGACGGGTATGAAAGTGAAAAATGGAATCCTAAAACATCAACTTTTTTACAAATATTAATATCTATTCAATCATTAATATTTATTGAAAATCCATATTTTAATGAACCCGGGTGGGAATCAAATTTAAATACAGAAATAGGAAATAAAAAATCTAAACAATATAATAATAACATTTATCCTAAAACTATAGAATACGCTATGATTGATATGATTAAAAATCCTATTTACGGTTTTGAAGAAATTATAAAAAATCATTTTAAATATAAAAAAAATGAAATTTTAGAAAAAATAAAACAACTAATGACTGATATAGATTTATCTAAATTAATTAATGAATTAGAACTTATTTTAGAATAAAAATGTATCTTTTATTTATTTAAGTTATTTTTATTATTATTTTACTAAACCACCAAAGTTAAAATATATTTTTATTTTTTTTAACTTGAGATAAAATTTGGAACTTCGTTTATTTAATAATAATAAAATAAAAATTGATAAATCAATTTTTTATTTTATTATTATTATTTTTTTTAACTTGGGATAAAATTTGGAACTTCGTTTATTTAAAAATAAATTTTACCGTATCCATTTTGGCTCAAGTATTTTTGCAATATGGAGACACTAACAAATATAATATATGAATTTATACATGAAGTAATAATTATTGTTGATTTTTTATGTAGTATATAATGTTCTTTTTGGTGGAATTAATTTATTATTATTATTATTATTATTTATCAATTCATGATAATTATTTCTATTTTCAAAGAAATTATAAAAATTATATTAAATTTTTTAATTACACTATACACATATATATATTATAAAATAAACAAAGTTCCATAAAAATATTAATTATTTATTTTTAAAATTATACATAGTTCTAAAAAATAAAATGTTTTACATTTTTAAACATCCTAAAATATAAAACAATTTATTGTTGTCCAAACGCACTATATTTGTATATATGCTATTGGATATAATTATTAATAAACGTAGTTAATAAAGTACCTTATTTAATAAATAATTCACATATTTATTGGTATTTTCAGAAAAATTATAAAATATATTATTATTATTTTCAGAGAAATAAAAATTGTATAATTTCTCTAATGATGCAATAATTTAAGATTTACAAATTATTTAAGAACGGAACGTAGTTTAGTTTAATTTTTCTGAAATTTTTAAAACGCTGTTTAATTTCTTTAAAAATAACAATAATTTAAAGTTTATAATATTATGTTATAATTTTTATAATTTTATAATTTTATAATTTTATAATTTTTCTAAAATTTTTATAATTTCTTTGAAACCTAGAAAAAATTAAAAGTTTGTATAATTTATTTGAAATAATAATAATTAAAATTCTAAATAAATATTTTATATTTATAAATAATTAATTAGTTTAATTTTCAGATAAAATATTTTAGATTTATAAATAATTAATTAGGTTGCTAGAAAAATATTTTATATTTAATAATATAAATTTATATTATTTCTAATAATTTATTTATTGTTATTTTCAAAGAAAATAAACTACGTTATTATTGCATTCTCAAAATAATAATTATATTAATTAATCCATTTATATATTATTAAGTTTAGGAACTCATTTATATTTTTATAGGCTTTTTATTTGAATAATGAAATATAAACGTATTCCCTATATTTATAATAATTATAATAATTACGTGTATAGGTTATTAATAATATACTGTTCCTATTATATAAGATTTTTTTATAAATAAATATTTTGGAACACGGTTTAATTTCTCTGAAAATAGCAATAATTTATAAACTATTATATAATACAATTATTTTAATTAAAAATTTATGTAAATTTTATTTCATAAAAAAAATAAATTATATAGTTACATAAAAGTTTATAATTATAATGAACATATTTATTATTAGTTATTTTTATATTATTAAATGTAATGTCTTCGTATTTATTATTTTTATTATTTTTATTATTAGAAAATAATAAAAATAATAAAATTTGCTTCTAATATTTATATTATATAAATTATTATTAAAACTACTAATTTACACTTTTAAGATTTATAATGAGATAAAATTTTAATATTAGGTAAAACTCTAATAAATTAACTTTTGTATTTTATAACTGTTTATTAGATAAAGTAATGAAAGCAATAAATAAATGTATAAAAATAGAAAAAAATGTTTAAAATATAATAAAATTAATATTGATAATATTCATTATTGTAATAAAAATATTTTTTATTTATTATTAATTTACGGGAACTTCGTTAACTTCATTTATTTATAAATTATTTAAATTATTATTAGAACTAATACTTTAATAACATAATAGGGAACTTTATTAATCTTAATTATTTAAATTATTAGTTTTTAATTTTTAAATAAACTAATAATAAACATGTTCATTATTAAGCTCTATAATAATTAGAATATTTCTATAAAATATAAAAAATGATATAATAATTTAATATATGTTCTTTTATATTATAATATTTACCGTAGCCATTTTGGCTCAAGACTCTTCCTGCTGCATATTCATATTGATTTGCAGTAGAAACCGCTTCGTTCGTGTTTACACGAACATTTGTGAGATGTTCCGCCGCTTACCGGTAGGGGAGTTCCTGAAAAACGCGATACTTCTTTCAGTGTATCCTGCCTTGCTCCACAAGGAATTCAAAGAACAAAGTCTGATTTTTTCAAACCAAGCCATGAAGAAGGACCAGAGCGAGAAAAAGGTTTATGGCCTGAGCGAGAACGAAAAAGTTGTTCTGCAGTGTTTTAGTAAGTAGCTAAGAAAACACAACCCTCATCGCGTGGAAGAACACCTAGGTTTTCATGCCTAGACAAAATAATAAACTTTTATTATTTTGTTACAAATAACTATTTTTAGAGAATAATTAATTTTAGATATATTTAGTTTCTTTAAAAATAAATAATTATAAATTATAATTAATACTTAAATAATATAATTTTATATTATGAAATTTTATAATATAAAATTATATATAAATATATTTATATATAATTTTAGAAAATAGCAATAAATATATAAAAAAATATTTAATGCGTAAAATTAAAAAAAAAAAACTTAAATAATAGTAATGATAATTGCGCTATTTGATTCAGGCTGGAATTATACATTAGAAACTCCATATAATTCACCATTAGGAGGAACACAGAGTGCAATATGTTATTTTATTGAAGAAATGAAATTAAGAAATCATGAAATTTATTTATTTAATAAAATAGATAAAATAACAGTTATTAAGAATGTTCCACATATACCGGCACATACTTATTTAGATTATATTAAAACTAATAATTTAAATTTTAATTTAATTATTGTTAGTTGTTTACCTCAAGATTTATTTCAAATTAAAAATACTTTAGAAATGGAAACATGTCTTTATTGTTTATGGACAGGACATGATACAGACCAAGTGCCATCACAAATATTAAAAGATACAAAAGCTAAAGATATGATTGATATATTTATATTTGTAAGCAATTGGCAGCGTAATAAATATATTGAAAAATATAATATTAATCATAATAAAACATTAATAATGTTAAATGGAATTGGAAAACCATTTGAAAAATATTTAGATTTACCATTAAATAAAAGTAATAATTCTATGTCTTACTGTTCTATTCCTTGGCGCGGACTTGAATTATTAAAACCAATCTTTAAAAAAATTAAAGAAGTTCATACTAATGCAATATTAAATATATATTCTAGTTTAAATATATATAGTCAAGAAGACACAGGTAATTATGATGAATTTAAAAATATGGATGGTGTAAATTATAATCCTGGAATATCACAAGAACAACTAGCTGAAAAATTATATAATATTGAATATTTAACATATCCAAATACATTCCCTGAAACTAGTTGTATTACTATATTACAAGCTATGGCGTGTGGTTGTTTAATAATTACATCTGATTTAGGAGCATTGAGAGAAACAATGGATGGATTAAATGAATATATTGATATAAATATTCATAATTTTGATATAAATTTATATGTTAATAGTTTTATAATTAAATTAAATAATTTAATGTCTTTGAATGATAATATTAAAAAATTAATAATAGATAAAAATAAAGAACATATACGGAAAAATTATATTTGGAAAAATATTTGTAATAAATTTGAAAAAGATATTTTTGAATATATTAATGATTATAAAAAATATTTAATAAATGATCATAATAATATACTTGAGACATTTATTAAACAATTTGCAGAACAAAAATGGCAAGATGCATTTAATGAAAGCTTAAAAATAAAATATTATAAAAATATTAAAGAATATTTAATTATAAAATTAAATTTAGGTGTTTGTTATTATCAATCATCCAATTTAGATGAAGCTAAAAAGAATTTTAAAATTTGTAAAGAAATTAAAGATGATTTTAATATTAATAAAAATATTGCATTATTAGAATTACAAAGAAATGATATTAATAAATTTATTAAATATGCACGTTTTGCAATTGGTCATCATTTTGATACGTTATTAGCTAATTTATTAGCCGAAAAATATGAATTATTAGGATTATATCATGATGCTATTGCTTTATATGAAACTATAATTTATTTAGATCCTAATAATATTAATGCTTATAATAATTTAGGTAATTTAAATTTATTAAAAATTTCACAAGTAGATGATATTGATAAAATTATAACTGATACTTATGGCGAATCATTAAAATTATCTATTAAATTTAATGAACCCCGTAAAAAAGAATTAATTTTAAGTAATATATTATTTAATAATTTATATAATTGGAAACTGTCTAATGAAGAAATCTTAAAACGTAGCCGAGATTGGTATAAATATTTTCCTAAAGAACAACATTTAATTACTATATCAGATAAATTAAACCGTAAAGATATATCAAAATATAAACTTCGTATTGGATATATTTCATGTGATTTTATTACTCATCCTGTAGGTTTTATGTTTGAAAGTATATTAAAAAATCATGATATTAATTCTTTTGAAATTTTTTGTTATGATTGTTGTGATAAAGAAAAATCTAATAATGATACAACTTCACAAAGATTAAAAAAATATAATAATGCTTCATGGCGTGAAATAACAGATAAAAATGATGAAGAAGCTTTAACACTTGTTATTAATGATAATTTAGATATATTAGTAGATATGATGGGGCATACACGTAATACACGTATGAATTTATTACAATATAAGCCTGCTAGAATATTAATTTCTTATTTTGCATATCCTGCCACTAATGGTTTGAAAGAAATAGATTATAGATTAACTGATAAATATGCAACCCCTCCAGAATGCCAGAAATATTTTGTTGAAAAATTATATTATTTACCTAATGGATTTCAATGTTATACTCCACCAATTCATATAGATTGTAATAAAGATTATACACGTGAAGATAAATATACTATACATTTAGCATGTTTTAATAATCCCATAAAATTATCACTACCTACAATTAATTTATTTTGTAAAATATTAAAAAAATTACCAGAAGCAAAATTATTTTTAAAATATTGTTATTATAAATCAAGTTATTATAGAGAAACTATATATAAATTATTTATTGAACATGGAATAGATAGAGAAAGAATAGATATAGGATATGAACCAATATTAGAAGGATTAAAATTTTATAATAAAATTGATATATGTTTAGATCCTTTCCCATATAATGGAGGAACAATATCATCAGAATTATTATATATGTCAACTCCTTTAATAACATTGGCGGGTGATAGTTATTTATCACGGGTAGGTGTATCATTATTATCACATTTAGGATTAGAAAAATATATTGCATATTCTGAAGATGAATATATAAATAAAACAATTGAACTTGCAAGAAATACACAAGAATTAAAATTATTACATCAAATTATTAGAATAAAATTTATGCAATCAGAATTATATGATTCTGTTAAATTTACTAGATCTATTGAAAATAGTTTTACTGAAATTTGTGATAATTATAATGATAATTAATAATTATTCCTGGTTAAAAAAAAATAAACTACATAATTTTAAAATAATAAATTATATTTTCATATATGTTTATTATCATAATTTATAACTAGAACCATCTTATTTAACTATTTATTATTAATTTACGGGAACTTTGTTAATTTTGTTTATTACACAAATTATTAGTTTAATGATAACTTTAATTATTTAAATTATTAGTTTTAAATTTTTAATAAAAATAATAATTTAAATAATAAATATGTTCAATAAATAAAAAATTAATTTATTATTTTTTTTTATTTAATTTAGATAATTTTGGGAACTTCGTTTATTTTCAGAAAATAATATTAAATAAATTATTAATTTAAATAATAACTTTAATTATTATTGTAAACTAAAAATTTAAATAAAATAATAAGGAAGTTTTATTATTTTATTTAAATTTTTAGTTTTTAATAAAATGATAATAAATATGTTTAATTTTTAATTATTAATTTTTAAATAAAGTATTATATTTTATTATTTAATAACTCTATAAGTTTGCTTGTAGTTTTTTCAATATATTTAGATATTAATATTGTTTTATTTAGAGGAAGCGAGCATCTATAAATACAAATTGGATTTCTACAACGTAATTCTAACATTTTATACTTTAGTTTACTAAATTTATTATATCGGTAATTCATTCTATCACACAATATATCAATATCATTATCAATATCATGTAATTTTATGTAATTAGTACACAAAGCATGGCAAGGTATCATTATACGGCATGATATACTATAATAAATAATTAACTTAACTTTATCTTTATCTGTTAAAAAACTTGATATAATATCAATTATATGATTAAATTGTATAAAAGGCTGATAATTTAATAATATTATAATTATATTTTTTATATTAAAAATATCTATTGATGCCCATAAACTACATGATAAATCTCGACTTCTTAATTTAAACATAGGTATACACATATCTATTTCTAATTGTTCTGTTTTTTTATTTTTTACTAATATCAATGAGTTCTGTAAATAATCTACATTATCAATATTTTCTTTTTTTACATTATTATAATAGCTAATTATATTTATCTTATTCATTTCCTCTATATTATGTGACACAGCAGAATAAGTTTTTTTATTTATATCAAAACTAAGCCTAAAATCTATATCATTAATACATTTTAATATGTATGTTACATTCATGCTATAATTATCTGGGTCTGGGTGTACACCGACTCTATCATATATAGATATATATTCAATATAGTTAATGATATTTGTATTTTCGTTAATTATTTTATTTAATATACATACTGTCGAATCAATAAAATTCATATATGCAGGTAAACTTGCCCAGCATGATTTATTTTCTATGTCAAGTTGAAAATCAATCATTATAAACTCTTTTTGCATTATTAAAAATTCAGATAATAAATACATATCAATATCAATAGATGATTTTTTTATATGCATATGTTCAAACATATTTCTGATAAATCCTCCTTGAATATTAATATCATCTATTTTAATATATATATTTATTATAATACAATATAAAAACCAACATAAATATTTATTTTCATGGTATGACATCATATAATCATAAATTATATCTTTATTACGTTTTTCGTAAGTTACTTTTGTAACACTTTTATCTATAATAGGAATATATTCATGATTATTATTATATTTAAATATTTCTTCTTTTGATGGTAAAGTTATGATTTTACTTAATATATCACGCATTAATGACATATTCTTTTCTAAGTTATTTCGGTTTGCGTGTTCATCAAGTATATTAAAATGACTATATATGCGTGTATGGTGTTTACTTCCATATGTATTCTTTATTTCAGTCATGAAAATTATAAAATCTACTATATAATGTAGAAAACTAATAGGGCTGGGTCTTGAGCCAAAATGGCTACGGTAAAAATTATATTAAAAAATAAAAAATAAAAAATTGATTTATCAATTTTTTATTTTTTATTTTTTAATATAATTTTTATCCCAAGTTAAAAAAAATAAAAATAAATAAAAAATAAATAAAAGTGTTTATTTTATTATTTGAACATGTTTATTATCATCAGTTAAAAATAGTGTTTATTATAACTTTATTGAAAATAATAAATAAAGTTTTTATAATTAAATTATGCTTCTTATATATGTTTATTATCATAATTTATAACTAGTATATTTTTATTTAATTATTAAATTATTTTATTTACACAAATTATTAGATTATAATTTTTAATAAAATTATAATAAATGAAACTTTTTTATTTATTATAATTTTATTAAATAAACTGATAATAAATAGTAAAAAAAACAAATGATAATAAACATATTTATAATTAACTATTTAAATTTATATTTATTAATATACATTATTATGTTTTATTTAATAAATTTATAAGTTTGTGTGTAGTTGTTTCAATATGTTTATTTATGGTAATTATTTCTTTTAAATCAAACGATGATTTATGACTACATACTCTTTTATCACAAGGATATTCTATTATAAGTTTATTACGATCTTTAAATTTATCTTTTCGGTGTGCTAGTCGTAGACCTATAAGGTCTATATTATTTTCAACACTATATAAATCTATACAATCAGTACATAAAGCATGACAAGCAATCATTATATTACATGATATACTATAATAAATAATTAACTGAAGTTTATCTTGTTCCGTTAAAAAACTTAATATAATATTAGGTATATTATTAAATATTATAAAAGGTTGATAATTTAATAATATTATAATTATATTTTTTATGTTAAATAATTCCAATGATTTCCATATAATAGGGTTTAATTTTTCTATAGGTATGCGCAGATCTATTTCTAACTTTTTTGTTTTTTTATTTTTTACTAATATTAAAGAATTTTGTAAATAATCTACATTATCAATATTATTTTGTTTTACTGTATTATAATAATTAATTAGAGAAGAATTATCATTCCTTCGAGAAGAATTATAACTCCTTCGAGTTATATTATTTGAAAAAGAAGAATAAGTTTTTTTATTCATATCAAAACTAAGCTCAAATTCTTCTTTTTCATCAACACATATTAATTTGTATGTTACATTTATACTATAATCATCAGGCTCATTGGGTAAATCAACCCTATCATATATAGATATTTTTTCAATACAGCTAACAATAGTTGTATTTTCATTAATTATATAATTTAATATATTTACTGTTGAATCAATAAAATTCATATATGCAGGTAAACTATTCCAGCATGATTTATTTTTTATTTCAAGTTGAAAATCAATCATTATAAATTCTTTTTGCATTATTAAAAATTCAGATAATAAATACATATCAATATCAATAGACGATTTTTGTATATGCATATGTTCAAACATATTTCTAATAAATCCTCCTTGAATAATAATATCATCTATTTTAATATATATATTTATTATAATACAATATAAAAACCAACATAAATATTTATTTTCATGGTATGACATCATATAATCATAAATTATATCTTTATTACGTTTTTCGTAAGTTACTTTTGTAACACTTTCATCTATAATAGGAATATATTCATGATTATTATTATATTTAAATATTTCTTCTTTTGATGGAAAAGTTATGAATTTTATTAATAACTCACGCATTAATGAAATATTATTTTCCTTAGTTTTGGTTAGGGATTCTTCTGATTTGAATAAGTCTGATTGACTATATATTTTTGAATAGTGTTTACTTCCATATTTATTTTGTTCAGTCATTACAATTCTAAAATCTACTAATATAATGTAGAAAACTAATAGGGAGGGTCTTGAGCCAAAATGGCTACGGTAAAAATTATATTAAAAAATAAAAAATAAAAAATTGATTTATCAATTTTTTATTTTTCATTGGACATTTTTATTATTGTCTTATACTGTTTATTATCAGTTTATTTAAAAATTACAAAATAATAATTTATTGTTATTTTCAGAAAAATTAAACGGCGTTTCAAAATAATTTATAAATCTTAATTATTGCATTATCAGAGAAATTATACAAATTAAAAAAAAATAAAATAAACTACATTCCGTTCCAAAATATTTTAATTTATAGTTTAAAAAAATATTTTGGGAACTTCGTTAACTTCATTTATTAATTTTAATAATAATTTAAATTATTAAAATTATTATTAAAACTAATATTTTGTGTAATAAAAGATGTTCCCGTAAAATAATAATAATATATATGAAAGCACAATTTATTTATAGTTGAAACTATATTTATTTTTAATAAGGTTATAATAAACACTAATCATAACTGACAATAATAAACATGTTCTATATTATTGTTATTTTCAGAGAAATAATAAAAATTAACGAAGTTCCCAAAAAAATTATAAAATAATTTTTTAAATCATAAATTAAAATATTTTGGAATGGAATGTAGTTTATTTTATGTTTTTTTAATTTTTATAATTTATTTGAAGATAAATAATTTAAGATTTAAAAATTTTTTTATAATTTTTCTGGGAACTTCGTTAATTTTTATAATTTATCTGAAAATAACAATAAAATTTATTATTTTGATTTATATAAATTAAAATATAGATATGATATATATAATTTTATTATTGCTATTTTTAGAGAAAATAAACTGTGTTCCAAAAATTTTAAAAAAATTATAAATGTAATTCCAAGATTATAATTTATAGTTTATAATTTTTTAGAAAACATTAATGTTTATCTATAAAGATCTCTAATATTCAATTCATATTATTAATATAATTATTATAGTATTTGTTAATTTTATTAATTTTTTATTTTTATAATTTTTTTTAAGACTAATTAAAATAATTATAAAATTTTATAAGAAATTCTTCTTTAGTTAAAATAGGTATATTTATTTGTTGTGCTTTTTCTGTTTTTTCTGTAGTTTTATTATGAGATTTTACAATTAAATAATTTGTTTTATTAGTTATAGTTGTATTAACATGTCCTCCTTTAGATATAATTAAACATTGAAATTCATTATCACGAAATCCTGAAAAAGTTATATATATATTTGATAATGATAGATTTTCTATATTATTTTTTACTAGATCAATTGATATATAATCTTTAATTTCTTCATAAAAATTAATAAATTTTTTTATATTAGATACTAATAAAGTAGCTGTTTTAATATCCCATCCTTTTATTTCAATAATTTTATCTATAAATTCTTTTTTTGTCCAATTTGTTAAATCTATTAATAAATTTGGATATTGTTCTAATATTAATTTTATTTTTTCTTGACCTATACCATGCCCTAATTTATTTGATGCTGCCATTAATTTATATAATGGAACATTATATAATGCTTCTTTAATAGCATTAATTATATTTAATGCTGATTTTTCTTTAATACCTTCAATATTTAATAAATCTGTTTTTTTACAAGTAATTATTTTTAATATACTATTTAAACCATTATCTATTAATTTAATTATATTTTGTTTACCTAAATATTTTGTGTTTAGTGTAGAAAAAAAATGATATATATTTTTTATTAATAAATAATTAGCTACTTCTTTATTAGTTGTATTAATTATTTGTATATCAACTTTGGTATCGTTCCATTTCCATTCTATATTAATAGGTAAAATAATTTCTCCTGGTTTAATAACTTCTATAATTTTTGGTATAACATCACAACTTCTAATAATTTTAATTATAGCATTTTTACCTATTTTATTATCTACTATATTTTTAGCATTATGACCGGAAACACGTTTTATTTCAACACCATTAATAATAACAGGATTAATAATAACTGTAGGAATTATATAACCATCCTTACTAATATTCCATTCAATATCTATAACTGTTGTAGTTATTATTTGATCATTTAAAATGTCTTTATATGCAAAAGCATATTCGGGATTACCTTTTTTATTTCGTTCATTAAAAATATTATTTGATATTATAATTCCGTCAATTTTATAAATAGATTGTGATGTACGGGTAATTAAATAATTAGATAAATAATTAAATGATAATTCTTGAACTGTTTGATTATATACAGTATTAAATTTCATATCTATCATTATTTTAAATTGTGAGTTTATATCATAATAAGGATCTATTATTTCATATAATACTAAATCAGTATCTAATGCTAACTTTGGATTTATTTTTTTACTATTAATTAATCCGGAAACAGTATTTCTACTATTTTTAAATATTGATTGCCATTTATTATTAAATACATCAGATTTAATAATTAATTCACCCCGAAAAGCAATTAAATTTTTTTTTCCATGGATATTTTTGTTATTACAATATTCTAAAATGTCTGAATAATTAGGCAATTTTAAATATTTTATTAAATTTGTTATATTTATTCCTTCTGTAGCTGTTCCACGTGTACATAATATTATTTTATTATTATTATATACTAATAAAGCAGATATTCCATCTAATTTATCTGATATATTATAAGGTCCTTTATATTTAGTAATCCAATTATTTAATTGACGTGTTTCATGTGATTTAATTTTATCCATTGAACCTAACCAATAATCTAATTTAATTTTATTTTTAGATATAACTGGAGATCCAATTTTTTTTAATATTGCGGATTTAGGATTTTTTAAACGTAAAAAATCTATTAATATATCATAATATTCATCATTAAATACTGGTTTGGAAGTATAATAATACCTATCAATAGCAAATAATATAATTTTTTCTAATATTTCTACTGATAATTTAGATACTGATTCTATATAATCATTTGATTTTATCAATGTATTTATCATGTTAATCATTATATTACTATTGTAATAGTAATATTTTTTTAAATCATCATTTTTTTTAATGGACATGTTTATTATAACCTTATTGAAAATAAACGAAGTTTCAACTATAAATAAATTATACTTCCTATATATGTTTATTATTATTATGATCTTCTTAATTATTAATTTTTATATTACATAAATTATTAGTTTTAATAAATAACTTTAATTATTTAAAAATATTTATTAAAACTAATAAATTAAATAATAGAAACAGTTATTATTTAAATTATTAGTTTTAATAAATAACTTAAATTATTTAAAAATATTTATTAAAACTAATAAATTAAATAAAATAATAGAAACTATGATTAGTTAAATTATTAATTATTTTAATAAAATAATAATAAATATGTTAATTTTTTAATTATTAATTTTAAACTGATAATAAACAGTAAAATAAACAGAAGATGATAAAAAAATAAAAATTGATAAATCAATTTTTTATTTTTTATTTTTAAATATAATTTTTACCGTAGCCATTTTGGCTCAAGACTAGCATTTAATATTGCTATTCAAAAGTTTAAATAATGTATATGCGTAGTAGGCAACAAAGAATATTTCCAGATATATTAGCATTTTATAAAGAAAATGAAGAATACGGTATATTTAGTAATTTTGCACGTCATGAAAATTTTTTATATATATTCCCTGAAAATTTAAGGAAGCCCGGATATCCTGAATATGCTATTTGTAATTATACAGAAAAATGTATTATGCTTATGAAAGCACTATTAATGGATGATAAAATAAGATTTAAATTAATTTTAGAATCAAAAACACCATACGAAACAAAACAGTTAGGTAAACAAGTTAGACCATGGGATCAAGAAAAATGGGATTATTATATTAAACAAATAGCTTATGATGTAATATATCAAAAAATTACTAAAGTTCCAGGATTGATAAAAGTATTATTAAATACAAGAGACCGTATAATTGTTGAAGCATCACCACATGATAATATATGGGGTATTGGATTAGATAAAAACGGTCCTATCCATGATTGTAGAGATTGGAAAGGTCAAAATATTTTAGGTAATGCATTAATGGAAGTTCGAGAAAAATTAAAATCAGACTTATCAGTTTGTTTCTAAATTATATAAATAAATTTATTTATGAATATTAAATTAATAATTTATAAAAAATAATAATAATGTCATTGCTTCTAAATAAACATAAATTTATTTATTATTAGTAATTTTTTATATGTTTGATTAATATATTAAAAAATTTTATAATATATTAATCAAAAATAAATAAAATTAGGGGTTTTTTTTATATTATTGCTATTTTTAAAAAAATATAAAACTCATTTATTTATTATAATATTGTATAAATAAAAGCTAATAAATTTATTTATACATTTAAAAAACCTTATATATAACTATATATTTTAGAAAAAATATATATTATATATAAATAAACAAAGTTATTCACATATAATTATATTTTTTTATAAATTAAAAATAACTAATAAAAAGTTTAGTAATAATTAAATTATAAAAATACTTATAATTATTATTATTTTGTTATATAAAATTAATTTATATATTATAGAATAAATTTTTAAAATAAATTAAGTATAATTCAAAAAATATATACATATTATAATTTTATTTAAAGATAATATATATATATTATATTAATGACAATTAAAATAATACCATATAAATGTGTATGTGGTGCAAATATTAAATATATAGAAAAACATTATAAAACTAAGAAGCATCAAATGTTTATTAAAAAAATAAATAATACAAAATTGCCAGAAATATCAACCGAACAAAAATATATTATAGATAGTATACAAAATAATAATGTTATAGTTGATTCAGTAGCTGGAAGTGGAAAAACTACTACTAATTTATTTATTGCTAAATCTTATTTAAATTTAAATATATTATTATTAACTTATAATTCTAAATTAAAAATAGAAACTAGAGAAAAAATTAAAATACATGAGATTACTAATATGGAAATACATTCATATCATTCTTTTTGTGTAAAATATTATGATGATGAGTGTTTTGTTGATATGAAAATAATAAAACTATTAGAAAATAATAAACCAATGAAAAAAAAAATAAATTTTAATTTAATAATATTAGATGAAGCACAAGATATAACACCATTATATTATCAATTAATATGTAAAATTAATTATGATAATAACCAACAAGCTAAATATTGTTTATTAGGTGATAAATATCAAAGTATTTATGGATTCAATAAATCAGATTATAGATTTTTAATATTGGCTAAAGATATATTTAATTTTAATAATTTTAATTGGGTAAATACTAAATTATCTACTAGTTTTCGTATTAGTTATGAAATGTCAGAATTTATAAATAATTGTATGTTAAATACAAATCGTATACAATCAAATAAAATAACTAATAATAAACCAAGATATATCATTTGTAATACTTTTAAAAAATCAGAAAATTATTCACTAACTTTAAATGAAATTAAATTTTATTTAAAATTAGGTTATAAACCAGATGAAATATTTATTTTAGCATCGAGTATAAAATCTGGTAAAGTTCCAATTAGAATATTAGAAAATTTAATTAAAACTAAATTACATAATATTCCAATATATATTCCGATTTCTGATGATGAAAAATTAGATGATGAAGTTTTAAAAGATAAAATGGTATTTTCTACCTTTCATCAAACAAAAGGTTTGGAAAGAAAAGTAGTTATAGTATTTAATTTTGATTCTAGTTATTTTGCTTTCTATAAAAAAAATAATAATCCTAAAATATGTCCAAATGAATTATATGTAGCAACAACCAGAGCTAAAGAATGGTTATCATTAATACATCATTCAGGTAATAATTATTTAGACTTTATTAATATACAAAATTTAAATAAATATTGTACTATTATAGGAAATATTGAATATACTGATCAATATAGTTCCAATTCTCTTACTCCTATTCCTGTTACTGATTTAATACGTAATTTATCTACTGAAATAATAAATAATTGTATTTCATATTTACATATTAAACAAATTAAACATGAATCATCTTCATTAGACATTCCTATTAAAACAAAACAAAAAAACGGTTATGAATTAGTTAGTGAAATTACTGGCACCGCTATTCCTTCATATTATGAATTATTAAGAACCTCAAAAATGACAATTTATGATGAAATTTTAAAAAAGAATTATATTATTAATTTACATAATAATAATAATAATAATTATTTTATTGATTCTAATGAAAATAACGATTTTATTGATGTTTATAAAATAGATTTAAATAATATAACACCTGAAGAATTATTATTAATAACAAATATATATTGCAGTTATAGAAGTGAATATATATTTAAACTTTATCAAATTAATAATTATAATTGGTTATCTAAAGAAAATTTAAATTTATGTATTGAAAGATTAAATAATTTAAATATAACTGTAAAAGCTAAATATGAACAATATATTGAAATTAATGAAGGCAAACCTGAATTATTTAATAAAAGAATTAAAGGATCAATAGATTGTATTGATAATAATAATATATATGAATTTAAATGTGTATATAAATTAGAAGATATACATTATTTACAAGTTGCATTATATATGTATTTAAATGAAATAACACGTGATAGTAACGATAATAAATTATATAATTATTATTTATATAATATTTTAACTGATGAAATGATACAAATTATATCTAGTATTACACAATTAAAAGAATTAGTAAGTTATTTAATTCATTCAAAATATTTTAATGAAATAAATATTTCTGATGACTTATTTATAAATAATATAAATAATATTAAATTACAATATATTGATTATGATAATATACATAAATAAAGCTATTATTGATTATATTATTTATACATAAGATAATAATTAATAAATTTATAATTTCTTTTGTGTATGTATTAATAAGTTATTTAAAATAATATTATTATGTTAATAAACTAAAAGCGGGTCTTTGTGTATTAGAAACATAACTACCATATTGTTTTAATATTGTTGCATGGATTGTATTTTGATAGTTTTTAATATAAATGTCTGCACTATCTGTAGGTAATGAGGAGATCTTATCAGTATAATATACTAATACTCCATTTAGATATTTAATATCATTTTGTGTATTATCTGAATTAGTAGAATTAGCTTTATAAGCATGAATTGAAAAAGGTGTTATATTATCTGCCCAGTCTGTCCCCAAGTTTATCCTGGTGGAAGTTCTAAATATCAGAGATGCAGTATCTCCCACAGGTATAGTATCATATAAAGATACGTAAACACAATTCATGCTATTGGAATCGTTATCAATTTGATTATTAATTATAATATATTTAGGTATAGTTATACTTTCATATGTACCACTATTAGTAATAATATAGCTCAAATCATTAGGTGAGTTACTATTATATATATGTACCCAATTATATTGACCATTATAATAATATACATTTGAATTAGTTCCATTAAATGCAAACCGTAATGTTTCTTTAGTAATTTTAGTATTTGTAATATTTGGTTGCATATATTGTTGACTATTGTTAGTATAACTACTCCAATAAGTTAAAGGATCATTTATAATAATATTTAAATCAAATACACCAGTAGACGATATATCTACTTGAAACACTATATACCAATTATAATCACTAAATTTCTTAAAATCATATATTGGAATACACCAAGAAGCCTGATTTCCATATACCATATCAATATTATTATTAGTAGTGTTTTTTATTAATTCGAATAATTTTCCAGGTTTATAAGTATATGGCAATGTTGTGCTTATAGCTGTATACATACTTTGTAAAATACCATTATATGATATTAAATTATATTTTGAATCTGAAGATTTAAAATATTCATCTGGTAGTGTTCTAGTATAAATATTATTAAAATATCTATATTGGTTTCCTACTAATACATTATTTAAAGATGCTACAGAGTCATCACCCGCAATAGGTAAAACACCTAGAACGGTTGATGGTGTTTTTATTAGATAAGTATCTGTATAATATTTTGTAATAAATGTATTATTTCCCGAAGTAATATAATTAATAACTGTTGGTAATGTATTAAATGTTATTAATCCATTTATTATTACATCAGAATTAAATATAGCTGATCCAGAAATAGTTAAATTAGATAATATAGTTGTATTATTTAATATTGTTTTATTTAAACTGTTTAAATTTGAGTTAATAATAATATTATTATTAAAAATACTATTTCCCGATACATATAAATTTGAATTTATTGAAACTACATTATTAATAATAGCATTACCAGATACATATAACGAAGATAATAAGGATATTTGGTTATAGAAAAAACTATTATTTGATACATTTAATGATGAATTAATAGAAACATCTTTTTTTAAAATACATTTTTTTAATACATTTAATGTATTCTGAACAGAAACACCGCCAATTATAATAGTATTATTAGAAACAAATAAAGAAGAATTATTAGTTATACTATTATTTAATATAATAGTATTACCAGAAACATTTAATGAAGAAATAATAGATGTAGAATTATTTAATAAAGTAGTATTGGAAACATATAATGAAGAATTTATATATGTGGAACCAGATATATTTAAAGATGATTGAAACGTTGTTAATGATTCATTAGTTGCCAAATTTACTAATTTTCCAGTTCTTGAATTAATATTTTGTATATAATTAATACTAGTATTATAAAAAATATTAGTTGTATAAATAGTTTGGGCAGTCATATAACCGTTAACAATTATATTATTAGATACATTTAAATCAGAATTAATAGATGTTGAACCATATAATATACTACTTGATGATACAAATAATGAAGAATTTATAGACATAGGAGAATTAAATACACTTTTAGAAAAAACATTTAAAAAAGAGTTATTGGTTATTCCATTTAATATACTTGATACCGCATTTAATGAAGAATTAATAGTTATTTTATTTAATAAACCATCATAAACATATAAAGATGAATTTATTGTTGTTTCACTATTAAATATACTGTTTGCAGATACATTTAACGATGAATTAATAGTTAATAAATTATTTAATATAGCAGATGAAACAAATAATGATGATGAAATTGTTGTTGGTCCATTTAAAATGGATATTGATGATATATTTACTATTGAATTTATAGATGTATCATTATTAAATATACTATATGAAGAAACATATAAAGAAGAATTAATAGATAAGTTTTTATTTAAAATACTAAATGAAGATACATTTATACCAGAATTAATGGATACAAAACTATTTAATATACTATATGAAGAAACAAATAAAGAAGAATTAACAGATACAAAATTTTTTAATATACTTGATGATGAAACAATTAAACTAGAATTAATAGAAACATTACTATTAAGTATAGTAATAGAAGAAACATTTATATTAGAATTAATAGATACATCACTATTTAAAATAGATGGTGCAGATACATTTAATATAGTTGATATAGTTACACAATTAATAGATACACTAGGGAATGAATTATTAAAAGAAGACCCAACAAATGATTGCATCACATCATATGTTATAAAATTGTTATCATCAAAAGAATTATATAAAAGAGAAGGAATATTAATAATTGGATTATTATAAAATACTATAGGTCCAGAAACATTTAATGATGAATTTAATGAAACATTATTTAATATTGTAGTTCCAGAAATATTTAATGATGATAATATAGTTATTAAACCATTAAATATACTTATTGAAGATACATTTAATGAACTATTAATACTAACATTATTATTAAATATACTATATGAAGATACATATAATGAAGAATTAAAAGAAATTGTATCATTTAAAATAGAATTAGACGAAACATTTAATATAGAATTAATTGTTAAATTATTAAATATACTAAATGAAGAAATATATAATGATGAGTTTATGGAAGTTATATTATTAAATATACTACTAGAAGAAACATATAATGATGATATTTGAATAGATTTATTTAATATTGATATTGAAGAAATATATAAAGGTGATAATATAGTTATTACTGATATATCTATAATCATTCCTAAATTTAAATATTTATTTAAGTTTTTTAATGTTATTAATTGATTAGACTCAGGATATATATTATAAGTAATAACGGGAGACCCATATAAAGTAATAGTAGGACTAGACACATTTAAAGAGGAATTCAATGAAGTAATATTTAATATGCTATTACCAGATACATTTAATGATGAATTTATAGAAGTTATTCCATTAAATATAGATTCATTATTTATATATAATGATGAATTCATTGATACATTACCATTAAATATACTATTATCTAATACTTTCAAATTTGAATTAATTAATGTAAATCCTGAAATATTTAATGATGATAAATATGTAGCATTATATGTATAATCTAATTTTGATAATAATGTAGAATTTATATTAGTTATAGTTGATATTAATGATGTTTTACTATAATATATATTAGAAGTTAAATATATAGAATTGCAAGTAATATTACCCATTATTATAGCATTTTCAGAAACATTTAATAGAGAATTTATAGATATTAAACCATTTAATATACTAGTATTAGAAACATTTAATGAAGAATTAATTGAACTATTATTTAATATACCTGCAGAGTTAACAAGTAAAGAATTATTAACTATAATATTATTTAATTTACTCATATCTGAAACATTAAGAATAGAATTAATAGATGTTATACCATTAAATATACTATTTCCAGAAATATTTAAAAATGAATTAATAGAAACGTTCTGATTAAATATTGATGTATCTAATACTTGTAATGTGGATGATAATAATAGTGGTCCAGATATATTTAATGATGATAAACATGTTGCGGAATTAGTATAATCCAATATATTATTATCATCTACATCAGTTAAATATTTAGTTAGAAGTTTATTATTATAATAAATATTATTAGCAAATAAAGTATTACAAGTCAAATTATTATTTATTATAGTATTACCAGAAATATTTAATGATGCAAATGTACCATAATTTAATAAAGTATTACCTGAAACATTTAAATCAGATAATATACTTATATTATTCATTAAAGTATTTCCAGAAATATTTAATTGTGATATAATATTAGTATCATATAATACAGTATTATTAGATACTATACAAGTACTAATATTATTATTTGAATTTAATATATTTATATTATTTACTGTAGCATTTTGACTAATAAATAAATTATTTAAATTAGTATTACCAGAAATATTTAAATTAGATAACATACTTATATTATTATATAAAATAGTGATACCAGTATTATACATATTATTTAAATATGAATTACCAGAAATAAATAAATTAGATAATATAGAAGTATTATATAATATTGCATTATTAGAAATATATAAAGAAGAATTAATAGTTGCATTTTGTAATATATTCAATGATGAATCAATACTAATATCATTTAATATATATAATGATGATAATATACTTACATTATCTAAAAAAATAGTATTAGAGAAATTATTTAAAGATGATAAAATAGTAGTATTTCCATTTAATAATGTTTGTCCTAAAGAATATAAATTTGTATTTACACTAATATTAAAATATGTTCCATCCTGTATATTTAAATTATTAATATTTATAATATTACTATATGTATTACCTAAAACAGTTAAACCAGTTAAAATTTTAATTGTATTTAGTATAGTAATATTAGAAACATTTAAATCATTTATATAACTTTCTTTATTTAGTATTAAATAATCTTTTACAGTAGTATTATTTAATGTGGTGTTTCCTGATACAGTTAAATTAGATAATATAGTTTCACTATTAATAATAGTTATATTTGATACATATAAGTAAGAATTTATACTCATATTATTTAATATTGCATTACCATAAATATTTATATTATTAAAATTACAAATTCCATCATTATTTAAATCTTTATTTATAGTTAAACTACTTAATATAGTAGTATTATTTATTATAGTATCATTATTAACTACTAAATTTGATTTTGTAATTATATTATTTGCATTAACAGTATTTGATACATATAAATCAGAATTCATAGAAATATTATTATTTAATATTGAATTTCCAGAAATAATACATCTATTTGATATAATAGTATTATTTAAAGTATTAGTTCCATGAATATTAATAGGTATTATATTAGTTCCTCCTATAAAATTGACTGTTCCATAAATATTAACAAGATTATTTATATTTAATTTATTATTTAAATTAGAACTTATATAATTAGTATTAAGTACTTTATGAATATTAATTTTATCTGTAGAAGCATTAATAATAGTATTATTATTTATATTAATATTAAATGAAGAATCAGATAATAATTGTAAATCACAAGTTACTGTATTTAATGAAAAAGTTAATTGTGATAAATTAGTATTAGTACATAATGAAGATAAACTATCAGTTATAGAAGTTTTTAATGTTGCTAATTCTATTATAGTATTTATAATATTATCATTCATTATAATAATTTATATATTATTTAAAAATTGTTTATAATCGTATTATTAAAAAACTAACAAAAAAAAATATTATTATTTTATATAAGATAATTTTATTTACACATATAAGTTTAAATAAAATTATCTTATTGTTATCTATTAATATTTATATATTAATAATCAGTTTTATATATTCTTATAATATTATTGTCAGAACATATTATATATTGACCATTACCAGACATAGCAATGCAGAATGTATTTGAACCAAACGTAGTAATAATATTCCATTCATAATTAGAATATGATATTAACTGCGCCTGTGATTGTACTTGCCCTGACGGATATGGAACATAAGCTATTAACATTAAATTTTGTGATATTCCTATATTCACCCAAGGAGTACCAAATACAGGACAAATACTAGTTAAAACCCAATCACTATTATTATAATAATAAATCCAACTAGTAGTATAACTCTTAGATATAATAATTATAGAGTTGCCGTCTGAAGATAATTGAGATAAATATCCGTAACTATTGAATATTATAATAGTTGTTCCTAGTTGTTTCCACTTATTCGTGACTGAATTATATTCACTTACTACCGTATAAGCGTTATAGGTTGGATGATTTGCTGAATATGAGTTACGTAGTCCACTACTTGAAGAAGAACATCCACCAGTAGATGCTGTTCCTGGTAAACAATAAATATCATCACCTAATTGAGACCAGGTATTATTTTCAAGATATACAAATACTTGTAAAGCACGTAAATTTTTACTATTTATTGAATATGATACTGTTAAAATATTATTACCGTTTGATATAGATATATAAGATTTCAAGGTATTACCTATTGTAATATCACCATATAGTGTATTTCCTTTTGGATTCCAAGATGCATTATGAAAATAATATACTTCTACTTTTCCTTGATAATATGAATCTGAAGTATTTCCTGGATAATTGGTGCTAGATATAACAATTGTAGAACCATCGTCAGATAAATAACAATATGCTCCCCCATTATATCCTTTTTGAGAATTCTTTATAATTATGGCATCTCCTAATAATGTGCATATATTATTTATTATTTTATAAATTAAAACTACCCCATCGGTACCGTATGAAAATACACTTAGAGCAATTTTTGATCCATCAAATGATAATGATATATTTTCTATATATCTAGTATAATATCCCGGTGGAAGTGTTGGTGTAAATGTATTACCTAATAATTTAACTCTCATAGGGTTATTAGTTATAGAGCTATCTATTAAACGTGAAAATGAAGGAACAATACTATCAGATAATAAAGTTGTACTACCATCAGAATTTACTTTACTAATTGGTAAGCAAAATTGAATAAAATCATTATCATTTAAAGGTGTACTAGAATTTTTAGATAATAATATACCATAATTAAATTGAATATTTTTATTAATCTCATTAGCAGTATAACCAGAAAATATCTCATTAGCAGTATAAACAGAAAAAGGGGTTTTATTATTACTATATATATATGTTATTAATTTAGAAAATAATATATTATTATTAGTATCACTAATTGAAATATTTATATTATCTGTTCCCGTATTTCCTTTACTGGAAATTATAATATTATAATAGTTATTAATATTAATTAATGGTACATAAGATATTTGATACCATCCTATATTATTATAATAATAATAATTAATAGATGTAGCCGTATTATTAATACCAATAGATATCCTAGGTATCATTGGTGTAGCAGGTGGAATGTTAGGATTTGATGTGTTAAATGTTGGATTATTCCAATAAGTTAATGGATCATCTAGAATAATATGTAAGTATGAGTTTGATTTAGAATATATATTAAATAATATTGACCATGGGTTTGTTAACCATTCAGAGTTAGGATCTACAGGTATACACCATGATGCCTTATTTCCATATGCCATATGAACATTCATATTTGCATCAGTTATATATTTATAATTATATGAATTTGGTTCTAGTATGTTTATAGATTTTAATACTCCCGTATATGAAAGTAAATAAACATCATTTTTAGAACTTATTGTTTTATATAATGTCAAAGGATTAGTACAAGCACAAAATTGAGTATCTTTTTTATTTCTTATTAAAATATTATTATAATATTTATATAATTGATTTTGTCCAACACCATTTAAAAATGCTATAGAATCATCTCCCGCGGGTTTTAATGATGAAAATGAAATAGTAATATCAGGAGATATATTATTATTAATATAACTCGTTGTAATTAAATTACGTGGTTGAGGGTGATAATTATTATCTAAACCAGTAGGAACATTAATAAAAGTTACTATATTATTCATTATACCAGTATTAAATATAGTATTTCCAGACACATTAAAATTTGATAATATAGTTGTATTATTTAATATAGTATTATTTAAACTATTTAAATTAGATTTAATAGTAACATTATTATTAAATATACAATTGCCAGAAATATTTATAAATGTATTTATAGAAACATTATTATTAAAAATACTATTTCCAGATATATTTAATAATGATATAATTGATATATTATTATTGAAAATAGTATTATTTAATACACTTAATGAAGAATTTATAATAACATTATTATTAAAAATACTATAACCGGATACTTCAATATTATTAGTATACATATTTTTAGTAATTATAGAATTATTATATACATTTAATGAAGAACATATAGAAGTAATTCCATTTAATATACATGTTGAATTAAGATTTAATGAAGAATTTATAGATGTAGAATTATTTAATATTGTTAAATTAGACACATTTAAAGAATTTAATATAGCATATGTAGAAATATTTAAAGAGGATAGCATTGTTGCAGCTATGGAAAAATTTATTTTAGATGATATATTATTATCTAAATTTTGAAATGACTTTATAATAGAATAACCACTATAAAAAATATCATTTATAGAAACTATCGTTATAGTAGATATATTATTATTAATATTAATATTATTAGATACATTTAAGTTAGACATTACTGTTGTTGTATTATTAAATATACTAATAGAAGATACATATAAAGAATTAATAGTTACTGAATCATTAAATATACTTATTGATGATACATTTAAATTACCTAGTATTTTTATTCCATTTAATATACTTGATGATGAAACTATTAAAGATGAATTAATCGAAGTAGCACTATTAAATATACTATATGAAGATACATATAATGATGATTTTATTGTAGTTTGTCCATTTAATATACTTGAAGAAGAAACATATAAAGAAGAATAAATAGTTGTGGGACTATTTAAAATGCTAAATGATGATACATATAAAGAAGATGTAATAGTAGTTGGACTATTAAATATTGATATAGATGAAACATTTAAATAAGAGTTTATAGAACAAATATTATTTAATATACTATATGAAGAAACATATAATATAGAATTAATTGATACAGAATCATTTAAAATAGTAAATGAAGAAACATTTAAATATGATTTAATTGATACATAACCATTTATTAAACTAAAATCAGAAACATTTAAATAAGAATTTATAGATACAGAATTATTTAATATACTAAATGAAGATACTACTAGTTCTGAATTAATTGATATATTACTATTAAATATTGTATATGAAGATACATTTAATGAAGATATAATAGATACATTACCATTTAATATACTATAAGAAGATATATTTAATGATCCTGTAATTGTTACTGCTTGATTAGACATATTATTAAATATATTATTTTGTTGACCATTTTTTATTTTATTAATATAACTATTCATTATATTTTTGGTTATTAAATATGTATTATCTAAGGGTTGTAAATTTAAAGAATTATTTAGACATAATAAACTATTAAAAGTTGCAGAACCTAAAATATATAATGAGGAATTTATAGAAGTTGCATTATTTAATATTGTACTACCAGATACATATAAAGAAGAACATATAGTTGTTAAATTATTAAAAATACTATCTGAAGAAACATACAAAGATGCATTAAAACTAGTATCACTATTTAATATACTAAATGAAGAAACATATAAAGAAGATTTTATAGAAGTATAACTATTAAAAATAGAATATGAAAAATTATTTAAAGTAGAATTAATAGTAGTTAGACTATTAAATATGCTATAGGAAGAAACATTTAAAGAAGAATTAATAGATGTATTATTATTTAAAATACTATAAGAAGATACATATAAAGAAGATAATACAGAAACATTATTATTTATTATAGTATCTGAAGAAATAAATAATGGAGCAGTTATGGTAATATTGTCAGTTCCTATATTAATATAATTTAGTTGTTTTGTATAATAATCATTTAATATATTTAATGTTATTAATTGATTATTATTAGGAGATACTAAAATATTACCTTTATAATAAGGTGGCGAATAAAATGTAGTAAGTCCAGAAACATATAATATAGAATTAATAGTAGTTGGACCATTAAATATACTAACTGAAGAAATATATAATGATGATTTTATAGTAGTTATTCCATTTAAAATAATAAATGAATTTTCATTAGATATATTTAAAAAAGAATTAATTGATACGTTACCATTTAATAAACTATTATTTGATATATTTAATGTAGAATTAATTAATGTTGCACCAGAAATATTTAATGAAGATAATATAGTAGCTTCACGTGTATAATCTAATATAGATGATACAGATGAATTAATATTATTAATAGTTGATATTAAAGATGTTTTACTATAATATAGATCAGATAATAAATATATAGAATTGCAAGTTATATTTCCTATAATTATAGTATTGTTAGAAATATATAATGATGAATTTATAGAGGTTGGACCATTAAATATACTAAAACCAGAAACATTTAATGTATTAATAGATACATTATTAAAAATACTTGAAGAACTAACAATTAATGAATTAGTAATTAAATCATTATTAAATATGCTTATACCTGATACATTTAAATTAGAATTTATTGATGTTATACCATTTAATATATTATTACCATATGTATTCATAACTGAATTAATAGAAGTTCTTGCATTTAATATAATTATATCATTTACATTTAATGTAGATGATATTATTGTTGCACCTGATATATTTAAAGAAGACAAACAAGTAGCGGGTGCTGTATAATCTAATAATGATATAGGACTAAATCTATTTATAAAATTTAAAAAATTAGTATTATTATAATAAATATTATTAGTATATAATAATGATGAACATGTTAATTTATTATTTATTATAGTATTAGTAATAATATTAATAGATGAAAGGAAAGTACCATTATTAAATATACTATTTCCGGAAACTACTAAATTAGATAAAATACTAATATTATTTATTTTAGTATTACTAGAAACATTTAAATCTGATACAATACTAACATTATTTAATATAGTATTATTATAATTCTGATAATTAACATATAAATTATATATAGATATATTAGGTGTTGAAACTTTTTGATTACTAAATAAATTATTTAAATATGTATCACCAGAAATATTTAAATTAGATAATATACTAACATTATTATATAAAACTGTAAGATATGTATTATATAAATTATATAAATATGTATTACCTGAAACAAATAAATTAGATAATATAGATGTATTATTTAATAATGTATTACTAGATACATATAATGAAGAATTAATAGAGACATTTTTTATTATATTTAATGTTGACGCTATAGTGGTATTACCTAACACATATAAGGAAGATAATATACTTGTTTTATTTAATAAAATACTATTTGATGATATAGTTAATGGACCTAATACTGTAATATCTCCATTTAATAATGTGTTTTCAGATGAATATAAATAAGATTTTACAGTAAGCGCATTGATTATTATATTATCTATTTGATAAGTTTTTATTGTTAAATTGTTTAATTGTAATTTACCTAATACTGTTAAATCTGATAATATAGTTACATTATTTAATATTGTATTATTATTAACAAATAAATCATATATATTGGTATTTTTATTTACAGTTAATGAATTTATATTACTAGCATTTAATAATGTATTACCTGAAACATTTAAAGAAGATAAAATTGTTTCAATATTTATAATAGTAAAATTTGAAACATTTAATTGTGAAGTAATAGTACTTTTATTTAATAAGGTATTCCCTAATACATTAACATTATTAAAATTACATATATCTGCAGTTAAATTTTTATTTATAGTTAAAGTAGATAATACTGTTGCATTATTTATAACAGTATTATTGACTATTAAATTAGAATTAATAGTTAAATTATTTAAATTAATAGTGTCTAATATATTTAAATTAGAATTTATAGTTACATTATTATGTAATATAGAATTATTTAATACAGATAAATTATTAGAAATAATAGCTGACTTTAATAAAGTTGTATCTTTAATAGGTATAATAATATTGTTATTCATAAAATTTATTTTTTTATTAACATCAACAAGACTATCAATAGTTAATCCTTGATTTATATCTGAATTTATACAATTTGTATAAAGTCCAGAAGATAAATTAATTCCATCATATGAAGCAGTAATAACATTATTATTATTAATATTTAATTTAAATGAATTATTGGATAAAAATTGTAAATTACTTTTTATATCATTATTATTTATAGAAAATATAAGTTGTGACATTTCATTATTTATATTATTTAATGATAATAAACTATTTGATTTGGAAGTTTTTTTATTTAACAAACATATTATACCGGGTAATTTATTTTGATAATTCATTATTATTTATGTATATATTATATTTTATAAATTATTGAGTATCATTATAAAAATATTATATTTTACTGAATATATTATTATATGATTAATTTATATTTTTGAAAAAAATATTTATTTAAACACATTTTTTTATAAAAAATTATTTTTGTTTTTAATGGACATGTTTATTATTTTATCTTTTATTTGCTGTTTATTATAGCTTTTTTTAATTTTAAAACTCTTAATTTAGAAATTAATTTAATTCTAAATGCACATGGAAAAAAACTAATAGCTCTCGTATTATTATATTATTAGTAATAATAAAAACACATAATTTCAAAATTAATAATATTAATATATTAACTCTATATACACATTAATAAATAAAATTCACTTAATATAAATTAGTTTTCTTAATAACAATTATTAAAGCAGCTAAATATATAAAAGAACAAAAATGTTTAACGGAACTTCGTTTATTTATTATATCTCATATGATATTCTTTTAAATTGTTTAAATCTATTAATAGGAACTACGTTTATGTTATATTTGTATCTAGTTTTTAAACTCATTTTTTCTTTAAATGTATGCATTCTTATTTTATTATGATCTTTGGAAACTTCTTTTATTTCTATTATTAAAACCTGATATTAAATCACCTATTTTTAGTTCTTTTAATTCTTTTTTTAATTTAGAACTATCACAAGCAGCAGATCCAATTATAATATTATTATTATTATTGCACAATAATGGCTTTGTTATAGTTAAATTTTTTATTTGATTAGATAAAGCTAGCTTCCAATAACTAAATCATGAGTACAACTATCAGATACACTTATATCCAAACCAAACATTAAAGGAAACTTCGTTTATCTGTAATAATAAATATTTTAGTTGTTTTTTGTTTTTTTAATTAATTATTATTAGTTATCATATCAATGCATAACTTATTCATTATTAATGATATATATATATTATATAAAAAAAATATTAAAACTAAAAAATACGAACAAATTATATATAAATATAATACTATATTATTATGATATTTTATATAATGCATCCCATGAAGATCGAGGTATATTAATAAAATCACTATATGTTAAAGTTTTTGACCCTTTATATAAAAGAATACCATTATAAAATTGTTTTAACATTCCATTACCTGGAACAGAAACACTAAAAGGAGTTTTACTATTTGATGTATATGTGTAATTAGCTTGCATTATTTGTGAATTTACAGTAGTATCTAAATAAGAATTACCACTAGAATTAACTAAATTAACTGTAATTAAACCACTAGATAAAGAACTAGAAGGAGCCTGATATTGTATAATCATATATATTTGACTATTTACATAAGTAGGGCAATATTTTTGTGTAATATTACTAGAGTTATAAGAAGCTAACACTTTATATTTGTTATTTATAAAATTATTAGAGTTAATATTACAATCTGAATAAATATTAGTAAAATTTAATCTAGGTATATTATTAGGTATACTTATATTATCAGAATATTGAATAGTTCCTAATTTATACCAATAAGTTAATGGATCATCAAATATAAATTCTAATGCGGACCATTTATCATTATCCATATTATAATAATTAAGACTAGCCTCCGTGGTAGGATTTGTATTATAAATAACTTGAAAATTAATAATAATAGTCCAATCATCAATTAACCATGAATTATCTATATTATTAGTTAAACACCAATAATTATTATCTGATGGATGGCATAACATATAATATCTTTGTAAACTAATATCTCCATCTGTATCTAAGTTTATTACATATGGTGCAGTATTTGTAGGTTCCATATAATTTTTTATAACACCTAAATAAGAAATTAAATAAGCATCAACGCCACTTATAGTAGTTATAATAAATCGTGAAATTGTTTGACCAGTAGAATCAGTATAAGTATTATTTAATATTCTACAACATAGATTATTAAAATATCTATAGTAACTGTTTACTGTTAATGCACCATTCATATATGCGGCAGAATCATCTCCTGCATTAATATTAATATTAACAGTTTTATTTGCTGTTATTTTATTTTTAATATATGATAATGGAACTAATTGTTCATTACGTGTAGGAATAATATTTGAAGATAATATAGGATTTGTATAAAATCTTATAGATATAGAAGAATTAAATGAAACTGATGAATTAAATACTGTATTATTATTAATATATAATGTTGAATTAATAGATGTATTATTTAATATAGTATTATTACTTATATTTAATGAATTATTTATAGTAACATTATTTAATAAACTATTACTAGATATATATAAAGATGAGTTAAGTGAAACACAATTCAATATACTAATACCTGAAATATATAATAATGAATACATATAAGTATTATATAAATTTGAATTATTATTTACAGTCATGGTAGATAATGGAGTTAATACTGTCATTTGATTACAAATTGCAAATGAAGACACATTTAAATTAGAATATACAGATATATTATTAAAATAAGAATTAGATAAATTTAATAAAGAATTAATAGACACATTGCCATTAAAAATACTATAACCAGAAACATACAAAGATGAATTTAGTGTTGTAGAATTATTTAATATAGTAATATTTGAAACAGTTAAGTTAGAATTTAGTTGAGTGCGGTTTAAAACTGTTAATGCAGATAATATTACTGAATCATTATAATTTATATATTTTAATAGATTAATATTAAAATTTGAGAATTTAGTATACAATGTACTATCATTTATATTTATATGATCTATTGCACATATAGAATTACACCTTATAGCATTTCTAATATATCCTGTTGATGATATATTTAAATTAGACATAATAATTAAAGAATTATAAAATAAACTATTAGATGATACATTTAAAGAACTATTTATAGAAATAGTATTATTAAATATACTTATAGATGATATATTTATAAAACTGTTTGATGTTAAATTATTAAATATACTAGTAGATGATATATTTAATTGATTTGTTGTTAATGTATTAAATATAATATATTGTGTAGATGAAGGATTGACACATAATGAAGAATTTATAGATACTTTATTAAGTATAATATTATCTATTGCTAAAGGAGATATATTTAATGAAGAATTAATAGATAAATTATTAATATTAATTGAATTATTATTATTTGAATATACATTCAAAGATGAATTTATACTAATTTTATTAAATATAATTGCAGATGATGAAATATTTAAAAATGAATTAATTGATAAACCATTTAATATTGTATTTCCTGATACATTAAGAGATGAATTTAATGTAATATTATTAAATATAGAACTAGAAGAAACCATTAATATAGAATTAATAGTTAATGAATTAAATGAACAAGTAGAAGAAATATTAATACCAGAATTTATAGAAATATTATTAAATATAGATGTAGAAGAAACATTTAAAATAGAATTAATAATTATATTATTTAATATGGATTGTGATAATACATTTAAAGAAGAATTAATAGTTACACTATTATATATTGAATCAGTTAATAAATATAAACTCGTACTTATTGAAGTATTATTTTCAGGTGATTGATAAATATTTTTTTGTTCAGTGTCCACAGGTATTTTCATATAATTGAGTATATCTGTATATGTTATTAATTGTGTATTATTTATTTTATCTGGCGGAGAAATATTTATAATTCGCGGCAATGAATTAAAAATAGTCATACCTGAAACAGATAAATCGGAGTTTATTGTTATATCATTATTAAATATAGATTGTTGAAAAACATTTAATATAGAGTTACAAGTAGTTAACCCATATAATAAACACTTATTTTTAATATTTAATTTAGAATTAATAGATACATTATTATTACATATCGTGTATGATGATATATTAATACTTGAATTAGCTGAACATAAATTTAATATTGTGTTAGATGATACAAATAATGAATTAACATATACATTTCCATTTAATATAGCATTTTGTAATACATTTAATGATGAATTAATTGAAACAGTATTATTTAATATACTAAAATTAGATATATTCAACATTGAATTAATAGATATAGAATTATTAAATATTGTAACACAACTACAATTTAATGAAGAATTAAAAGTTACAGAATTATAAATATTTATATTCTTAATATAAGAATTTACATTAGTAGTCATTTGTGAATATGTTATTAAATTTGAATCTAAATTAGTAATATTAGTTATATAAGGCAACGTATATAAAGTTGTTTGTCCAGATACATTTAATGAAGAATTAATAGTAATTATTCCATTAAATATATTAATATTTGAAATATTTAATGAAGATTTAATAGTTAAAGAATTAAATATATTAGATCCATTCACATTTAGAGAGGAATTTATAGTTACTCCATTAAATATACTAGTATCAGATATATTTAATATAGAATTTATTAATGTACTACCAGAAATATTTACTGATGATAAACATGTAGAATTATTTGTATAATTTAATTTTGATGATAATAATAAATATAAATTAGATATGGTAGATATTACAGTAGTTAATTTATTATTATTATAAAAAGATATATCATTTAATGAATATAATGATAAACCTGTTATATTTCCATATATGAAAGTATTATTTGATATATTTAAAATAGAATTTATAGTTGTTAATCCTTGTAATATACTAATATTAGAAACATATAAGGAAGAATTTATAGAAATATTATTAAAAATTGCAGAATTTAACTTATTAAAATAATTTAAATTATTTGTATTTAAATTATTTAATTTACTTTGGCCAGATATATTTAATAATGAATTTATAGAAATATTATTATTAAATAAAGTATTATTTAAAACCGTTAAATCTGAATTTATAAAAACAAAATTATCTAATATAGTAATATCTGAAACATTGAGAGTAGAATTTAATATAGTCTCACCAGATATATTTAAAAATGATAAACACGAAGCAGATTTAGTATAATTTAATTTATTAATATAATTATCATATTTATAAGCTGAATAACTAATTAATGATTTTTCATAATTTTTCCCAAACATAATATCATTTATAGAACATATAGAATTAACAGATAAATTACCATCAATTTGTGCATTATTTAATACATTTAATGATACTATAGAACCAATATTAAATATTGAATTATTTGATATATATAAATTAGAATTAATAGTTAAATTATTTAATACTCCATTATATACATTTAAATTAGACATAATACTAGTATTATTTAATATAATATTAGATGAACAGCTTAAATTAGTTAATATAGTTATATTATTTGCTATTATATTAGTTGCTTTTAAATTATTTAAATATGTATTACTAGAAACAAATAAATCTGATACTATGCTTACATTATTATTTAAAATAGTCAATCCCGAATTATTAATATTATTAAAATATACTATAGCGGGGGCATATAAATGTCCTAATATACTAGTATTATTTAATAATGTATTATTACCAATATTTAAAGATGAATTAAATATTCCATCATTATATATATTAAGATTAGAGCCTATTATAGTATTTCCAGAAATATATAATGGTGATAATATACTTACGTTATTATAAAAATTACTATTACCAGATACAATTAAAGAAGAATTAATAGTTATATTATTATAAAATACAGAATTACCTAATATATCTAAATATGTTAAATATGTAGCATTATTATTAATAACATTTGTGTTTGTATTTTCATTTTGTATAATTATATAATCTAATAAAGTATTATAATCTAATATTAAATCAGACAATATTATTATATTATTTAAGATACTATTATTATTAACTATTAAATTATTTAAGATAGCACGATTTGAAATATTCAATATATTTGTATTAAGATTTTCTAATATAGTTAATCCATTAACTGTTAAATCTGAAGTAATAGTTTTATTATTAAATATACTTACCCCAGAAATATATAATTGATCAGTACTAATATTATTAAATAATGTATTATAGTTTACATTTATATTATTTAAATTACAAGTTCCATTATTAATTAATAAATTATTAATATTAATATTAGATAATATAGTAGCATTATTTAATACGCAATTATTATTATTTAAATTAGATGTAATATTAACATTATTAAAAATGCTATTACCTAATATATTTAAATTTGATATACCTGTAATATCATTATTAAATATAGTTATTCCAGATATAATTAAATTAGAATTAATATCAACATTCTTTAATATATTTTCTCCATAATCATTTAATCCAGGAATATTTGTTCCTTTTAATATATTTACATATTTATTAAATACTATAGTGTTAGATGTTATATTTAAAATATCTGTATCGTGAATTGTATTAATAGAATTAGTTATTATAGAATTCATATTAACCATTTTAGGCGTTAATTTAATTATATTATTATCATTTATATTTATATTAAATGTGTTATCATCTAATAATTGTAATATACATGTGTTTGTGCTTATTCTTAATACTAATTCTGCACTAGTTCCTTCAGACTTTTGTAATGATGATAAACTATATATTTTAGATGCTTTAGATTCTAATATATTTGCTATTTCTATAATATTCATTAATATAAAATAATATTTAAATTATAATAATTAAATAATATTTATTATTATCTTTCAGATTATTATTTATTATTACCTTAATAAAAATAAAAAACAAATTAATATTATTGGTTCCGATATATGTTTATAATTATTATTTAATTTTAAAATTATTTAAAATATTTTCATTAGGAAAGGTTTAGTACAATAATAATAACAAAATAAAAATTAATAAATCAATTTGTTATTTTATTTAGACTGATGAAAAAGTAGGCTTATTCATTTTAATATAAAATATTATTATAATTATGAAATTAAAAATAAGTAATATTTATAATAAAATTGTTATATTCATATTAAATTAGATCCATATATAAATCCAAAATGACGCCCTAATAAATGAAGTTCCAAATATGATTTATATTTAAAATAAACTAAGTTTCCATATATAACATTTTAATTACAGATTTATTGTAGGCCCGTTTAAGTGACATAGAAAATATTAATTTGAATTTAGTAAGAAAAAAATAATGAAATCCAATAATTGGGTATCTTTTTTTTTATTAATATTCTCATGTCTATTCATGATGCAAAAATTATGGAAACTCAAATACATGATAATTTAAAAATGAACAAGTTTATTAGTATATGTGTCATTTACTGTTTATTATCAGTTTATTTAAAAATTAAAATAATTTAAATAATTAGATTCTTTTATTATTTATAAATCTTATTTTTCCTACAAACTAATTAATATTTATGAATAAACAACGTTAACAATGTTCCTATTATCCTAGCAAATTTAAATAATTAATTATTTGTAAATTTAAAATATTATTCTATAAATTATTATTAGTTTTCTGGCAAACTTAAAATAATTAAAATTTATAAATAAACGAAGTTAACAAAGTTCACATTATCCTAGCAAGTTTAAATAATTAATTATTTGTAAATTTAATATATTATTCTATAAACTATTATTTATAAATCTTATTTATCCGGCAAACTAAAATAATTATTATTTATAAGTAAATGAAGTTAACGAAGTTCCCATTATCCTAGCAATTTTAAATAATTAATTATTTGTAAATTTAAAATATTATTATATTAACTATTATTAGTTTTCTGGTAAACTTAAAATAATTAATTAATATTTATAAATAAAAAAAGTTAACAAAGTTAAAAGTTAACAAAGTTCCCATTATTCTAGCAATTTTAAATAATTGATTATTTATAAATCTAAAATATTATTCTATAAACTATTATTTAGACTGATGCAAAATAGGCTTATTCATTTTATTATAAAATAGTGTTCTCATTCAATTTATATATAACTTATTATAATTATGAAACCAAAAATGAATAATACTTATAATAAAATTGTTATATCCTGATATATTATATATATATGGGAACTTCGTTTATATCCAGATCCATATAAAAAATTAAAAGGACGTCCTAATAAATAAACTGAGTTCCAAATATGATTTTTATTTAAAACAAACGTAGTTCCATATGGCATATTTTAACTACTGGTTTATCATGGACAAAGTGAAATATTAAATATTAATTTGGATTTAGTAAGAAAAAAATAATGGAATCCAATAAATTGGGTATACTTAGGAGTTTTTGAAAAAGCATATAAAATTATGTTAAATTAATATAAACGTAAACAATTGAAGATCCCAATCTAATAATTTTTTTATAGATTCTACCAAATATTTTATAATTTTTCTGGTAAACTTGATTTTGGATATCCGAAGATCAATAATAAAATAAAAAATAAACGAAGTTCCCACAACATAAACGAAGTTTCAAAATCAATTAAATAAGTGTTATTATTGATCAAAATGGCACGCCGCATTATATAAATATTCTTATGTCTATTCATGATGCAAAAATCATGGATACACAAATAAATGATAATTTAAAAAATAATAAAAAACCTATTAATTTAATTGGTGATAAAGGTTATATTAAAGGGGATGATTATAGGAATAAAATTTATAATGAAAATAAACAAAGTTAATGGTTCCCAATAAAATTAATTACACCTAAAAAACGTAATATGAAAAATAATAATCAAGACATAAACTGTATAGATGAACTCTTATTAAAAGACTGAAAGATAACCCGAAGGGCAAGCCGTTATAAGGTTGAACATTTTTTTGGTAAATTGAAAAAATGTTTTAAACGTTTAATTATTATTAATGATAAAATATTAAAAAATTATTATGGTTTTACTCATATAGCTGCTTCTTTTATATTATTAAGTCTTAGTTTATGAAAAAATGCATAACTTCCCCTATAATAGATTAGATTTTTTTAAATTTAAATAAACGAAGTTAACTGTGTTCCCTAATTATAAATATGTATTATTAATTTTGAATACAATAAGCTATTAATTAAATAATTATAGATAATAATTTAAAAATTTAGAACTTCATTAACTTTATTTATTAATAAATTAAATAAGAATCCAAATTAAATATAAAATGAATAAACGTAGTTTCACCTAATTTTTCCTCAGACTTAATATTTTAACTGATGAAATGATACAAATTATATCTAGTATTACACAATTAAAAGAATTAGTAAGTTATTTATTTCATTCAAAATATTTTAATGAAATAAATATTTCTGATGACTTATTTATAAATAATATAAATAGTATTAAGTTACAATATATTGATTATGATAATATGCATAAATAAAGTTATTATTGATTATATTATTTATACATAAGTAATATAATAATTAATAAATTAATAATTTCTTTATGTATGTATAATAATTTATTTGAAATAATATTATTATGTTAGATATGATTATTATCTTCTGTTATGATTAGCGTTTATCATAATCTTGTTGAAAATAATAATATAACTAAATTAGCTTTCTATATATGTTTATTATTATAATTCATAATAAGCGCATTTTAATTATTAAAATATTTTTTGTTTATTATTAATTTAAGAGAACTTTGTTTATTATCTAAATTATTTAAATTATTGGTTTTTAATTTTTAAATAAATTAATAATAAACAGTAAATAAAACAGATGATAGTAAACATGTTTTAAATAAAAAAATAAATAACAAAGTTATTTATTTTTTTATTTATTTAAAATATTTTCATTAGGGATGATTTAGTAAAATAAAAAATTGATAAATCAATTTTTTATTTTTCATTTTTAAATATATATTTTACCGTAGCCATTTTGGCTCAAGCATTACACACACTACAAAATTAATAATAAGTTATCATATGGATTGTTTAGGGTGTAGTGAATCTTATAAATATTTAGATAGTAATAATATTGAAAAACTACAACTTTTAAGTAAACAATCAGAATCTGGATATAATAATTCATATGAACGATATACATTTTTTCATGAAAAATTTAGCAAGATTAATCAAATAAGACAAAATTTCTTAATAATGTGTCAAACAGACTTATCCGAAAAAAAAGATGCTATTGAGTCTGTATATAATTCTTTAAATGATCAGTGTAATTTTTTCCTATTTGAAAATTCAGTATTTAAACAAATTATAAATTATGATAAAAATATACATGATGAATATACTTTTTATATAAATTTATCTCATAATATATCTGATGATATAAATGAAAACCTTCGTCAAGCACGACAACGTCTAAAACTATTCTATGCATATTATAGCGAAGATAATACAAATAAATTTTATGAAGACTCAATTAATGATACATTACTATTAATTAATATTTGTTTGAATATATGTAAATATAATACACAATGTAAAACAGATTATAATTCAGTAACATATCCACATATTACAAAATCAGAACTACAAGAACAAATAGACGCGTATAAAACTTTACAAGAAAAATATAAACCGTATAGTACAAGTAACAGCTTTATTCCAAATCTACATAATACATCTTTAAATTATGAAAATCATACTGGCACAACAGGGTCAAGTTCTAGCACAAGAATACCTAATATATATGCTCATGTTCAAGACTTACAAACTCAACCTTCTACTTTTTATAGTAAGTCAGAAATATCAAATTGGCCATAAAAATATAATTTATTTTATGAAAGATATTATATAAAATTATAATTATATATATATATTAAAAAAATATATAATATATATATAATGCAATATATACAGGTTAGCGATTCATTAAAAAATCATATAGTAAGAAATTTAATAGAACCATCTTATAAACAAGATATAGAAACTATGATAAAACAAATAAAACGTGCAAAATATTCAGGTCATATGTTAGAAACAATATCAAAAATTTTGGTTTCTTTTGGTACTATAGTTAGTTTTTCATCTGGTTATTATACTGGCTACTCACATATGTTAAGTTTTATTTCTGGTTGTATATCTACTGTTAGTTTAACATTATTACATATATCTTCTTTTGCTTATAAAGAATCTAGAAAACAAACATCCGAATTAAATATACTTTTACAAAAAATGGGTCTTGAATCTTATAATACTACAGACTTAAATAATTCACATATAAATATTGAATATATAGAATCCGAAAGTGATACTGAAGCATCTACCTAATTATAATAGATATATTTATTATCATCTAAAAATATAGACTTAATTATATATATTTTAATATTTTATATTATTTTATTCAAAAAGTTTATTATGAAATATAACTAATTAATATTACCATTTTTAAAAATATTATAATCTTTTAATTTATTATAATATTATTTATCTAAAAATAGTAATAATTATGTTTTGTTTATTATTAATCTTATTTATCAAAACTAAATAAACTTCTAATTATTAATACTAAATATATCTATATAAAAAATATAAATTAAATAATATTTTACTTTTTTTATATACTCATAATTATCCCATAAATCCTAATAAATTTATTAATCCTATAATAAATTGTAAATATAAGAATTTTCAAATTTTTGTTTTATGATTATAAAGATATATCATCAAAAAATAAATTAATTAGTTAATTCTAAAATAATTGGTGCATGATCACTACCTTCTATTTTATCTAATATATTACTTTCATAAAGTTTATTTATTAATTGTGGAGATATTAGAAAATAATCAATACGCCAACCATTATTTTTTAATCTAGATTTAAATCTATAAGACCAATAAGTATATTTAATTAAATCAGTATGTAAATGTCTAAATGTATCAATTAATTTAGTTTTATCTAATAATTTTTGAAAAGATGTTCTTTCTTCAATAGTATAACCGGCAGTTCTTAAATTTTTATTAGGATTTTTAAGATCAATTTCTTTATGTGCAACATTTAAATCTCCGCATACAATAACAGGTTTATTTTTTTGTAATTTAATTATATATTTTATAAAATTAGAATCCCATATATTAACTCTATAATCTAATCTTTGTAATATAGATCCTGAATTAGGTGTATATACATTTATTAAAAAATAATTTTCAAATTCACAAGTTATTAAACGTCCTTCATTATCAATATCATTTAATCCATACATAATATTAATTGGTTTTATTTTAGAAAATATACATGTACCTGAATAACCCTTTTTTATTTTTGAATGATTATAATACATATTATAGTCTGTATTAATAAATTCTATATCTGTAATATCTGTAACTGTTTTTATTTCATTTAAACAAATTATATCTGGGTTTTCTTCATTTATTAAATCATATAAATATGATTTTTTTAATAAAGAACGTAAACTATTTACATTCCAAGAAATAATTTTCATTATTATAATAACAATTTATACTTTTATATTTATACTCATAAATATTTAAAATAAGACAAATAAATATCAAAAAATAAAACTTAAGGTTTTCCCGTTACTGAGCATGTAAATTATGATTTTTGGGGAAAACTTTATTTATTTTTATCAAATATTATGAATTTATAATTTAATCTTATATTAATTCTAATTTTAAAAATAATTGGAAGCAAGCTTTAAATTTATAACTTCTGCTAAATATTTGAATTTATAATTTAATCTTATATTATTATTATTTTAACAGAAATTAAACTGCGTTCCACAAATTTTAGATAAATTTTTAAATCTTAAATTATTCATCATCAGAAAAATTATAAAAATTAAAAAAAAAATAAAATAAACTACGTTATTTATGGTTTAAAAAATTATTTTGGAACGTAGTTTAATTTATCTGAAATTTTTGGAATGCAGTTTAATTTCTCTGAAAATAACAATAATTTTAATTTAAAAAATAATTGGAAGCAAGCTTTAAATTTATAACTTCTGTTAAATATTTAGAATTATAATTTAATCTTATAATTATTTATATTAAAAATAATTATAAATTTGGAGGAGACTTCGTTTATTTTTATCAGATATTATAAATTTATAATTTAATCTTATATTATTGCTATTTTCAGAGAAATTATAAAATATCTTAATTTAAGATTTAAAATTAATTTTGAATTATAGTTTATTTTTTTCTGAAAATTTTATAATTTCTCTGAAAATAACAATAATAAAAATTTTAATAAAGTAATAATATAAAGATTTATTTTATTTTTTTTTAATTAGATATCAAGTTCATTATAAAAATCATATTCTAATTCGTGGATATACAATTCATCGCTATCTTCATTATATCTAATTTGAATAGTTTGAATTGTTTTACCATTTTGAGTAATATATAATTTTTGAGCATTTAATTTTCTATGATATTCATCATATTCATTATAATAATCTAACATTTTATAATTATATAGATGAGGTTGAAATAAATAATCATAATTTCTAAAAATTGTAATTGTATTAGCATATTCTAATATATCATGTTTAAAATCATTATATAAGTTAGATTCTATATATTTTTCTAATGGAATATTATTATCATCAATATAATCAGTAATAAACTGTGTTAATTTATTTTCATCAATAATATTTTTAAGAAACTGTGATATTTCAATATTAATATCTCTAATTGTATGATTATGTACATAACCATTTTCACAATCTATTTCTACTTCTTCTCTATTTGGATACATAATTAAATTTTCATTATATGGTGATTTTAAACGATCACTATTATTATAATGACATAATGAACGTAATATTAATTTAATATTATATATACTTATTACATCTGTAATATTATCTTTTAATGCTTTTAATATTATATTAAAATTTAATCTAGGAGTTAAACAATTTACTGATTCAATATTATATAACCAATCATATTTTAATATTTTTATAATTTTATTTTTTAATTTTTTATATATTTGCATTTCATATGTTTCAATTAATTCTTTTAATACTTTATTGAAAAGAACACGATAAGTATTATCATATTCATATATTTTTGTTTTAAGAGCATTAGGCATATTATTGTACATACATTTACGTTTCATATTTAATATAATATATTATATTTATAAATTAAAATAATTTCATATCATTTTTTTTATTGAAAGCATATTAAACATTTATTAACTATTAATTATAAATGAATTCATACCCTAAAATAATATTAGTAAAAGATTATTTTAAAATCCATAATTTTTATAGTAAAATTTATGGAATTGATAAAACTATAATATTAATAATGGTTGGGTCATTTTATGAAATATATGCGACTGACTCTGAAGGTCCTAATATTATGAAAGTATCACAAGAATTAAATATAATATATACTAAAAAAAATAAGAGTTTACCAATAAGTCAAACAAACCCTTATATGATGGGTTTTCCTATTTATACAGTATCTAATTTTTTAGAAAAATTAATAGAATTAAATTATATAGTCATAAAAATAGATCAAGTTACTAATCCACCAAATCCAGAAAGAAAAATTACAGGTATTTATTCAAAAACTACTTATGTAGATAAAATAAATGATAATTCTATTAAATCTAATAATTTAGTATGTTTAGTGTTGGATAAATGTAAAGATAATTTAATAATTGGTATTTCAGCCTATGATTTTCAAATTGGTATAGGTGCAGTATATGAAACTTCATCAAATAATAATGATATATTATTAGCTTTAGATGATATAAATAGATTTCTTGATAAATATCCGGTACGTGAGATTATAATAGAAACTAATATAGATTCAATATTAACTATGAATATTAAAGAAATTTATAGTTATTTAAATATTAATGAAAATAATATTTATCATATTACTATAAAAGAACATAAAAATATTATATGGCAAAAATTATTATTAAATAAAATATATAAAACAGAATTAAATATAGATATTATTGAAAAATTACATTTAGAATATTGGAATTGGGGAAGATTAAGTTTAATTATATTATTGGATTATGTTTTATCACATCAAAATAAACTGGTTATTGATTTAAAAGATCCTATTATTTTTGCTAGTAATGAATATTTATATATGGGTAATAGATCATTAGAACAATTAAATATTAATAAATTGAATACACTTATAGATTATACAAAAACAATTTTAGGAAAACGATTTTTAAGTAATCAATTATCATTACCATTAATAAATATTGAAAAATTAAATAGTAGATATAATATGATTAAAATATTAATAGAAGATAAAAAATGTTATAAATTAATAACTTATTTAGAGGATATTTATGATTTAGATAAAATAATAAGGAAAATAGAGATTAATATAATAAATCCGCAAGAATTATATAATTTATATTTATCATTTTATCAAATAAATCAATTAATAAAATATTTTATTAAATTTAACTTAATAGAAATATTCAAAATAGATAATGAATTAATTTTAAATATAACAAATATATTATTATTTATAGAAACTAATTTTATACTTGATAAAATAAATAATATAAATTTTAATAATTTTTCAGAATATGAATATTCATTTTATCAAATAAATATACATAAAGAATTAGATGATATACAAAATAATATTGATATATGTCAGAATTTTATGAAATATTTAATAGATGAACTAGAAAAAATTATAGAATCTAAAATTAATTTAAAATATAATGATCGGGATGGTTATTATTTATTTTTAACAACTAAAAGATGTTCAATATTAAAAAAAAAATTTATAAATAAAATACAAATTGGAAATATAGAATTAGATATATCAGATTTAGAATTTAATGAATTACCTAAAACTCCTAATACTAAAATAAATTGTAATAAAATGAAAGAATTATCAACTAATTTAATCAATTATAAAATATTAATGGCTAAAAAATTAAAAGAATATTTTAAAAATGATATAGATTTATTTAAAAATAAATTTATAACATATTTAAATAAATGGGCTAAAAAAATAGGATTTATTGATTTTATTAATAGTGGTGCTATTTGTGCTATTAAAAATAATTATTCTTTTCCATTAATAGAAAATAAAGAACATAGTTTTATTAAAGCTATAGAATTAAGACATCCTATAGTAGAAAAAATTAAAACTGATACAGAATATATCCCTCATAATATAGAATTAGAAAATAATGGGATATTATTATATGGTATTAATTCTTCGGGTAAATCTACTTTAATGAAATCCATAGCTGTTAATATTATATTAGCTCAAATTGGTTATTATGTAGCCGCTACAGAGTTTATATATAATCCTTATTATTCATTATATACCCGTATAGGTAATAATGATAATATGTTTAGGGGTCAGAGTTCTTTTTTAGTAGAAATGATGGAATTAATGAGTATTTTAAAAAGAAATAATAATAAAACACTAGTAGTAGCAGATGAAATAGCTTCAGGAAGTGAAATTAAAAGTGCAACTATTATTATTTGTTATATGATTGAAACATTAGCTAAATCAAATACCAGTTTTATAACAGCTACACATTTACATGATATAGCTAATATGGAATGTATCAAAAAATTAATTAATGTTAAAATAAAACATTTAAAATTAACATATGATAATGTAAATGATATTTTAATTTATGATAGGAACTTATTAGATGGTCAAGGTGAAACATTTTATGGATTACAAATTGCAAAATATTTAATGAAAAATACATTATTTAATGAAAGAACACAAGAAATATTAAATGAATATAATAATTTGAATTTAAAAAAAAGTAAATATAATTCTAAAATTTATATGGAAAAATGTGAAGTTTGTAATTCAACTAATAATTTAGAAACTCACCATATTATTTGGCAAAAAGATTTTAATAATAATCTAAATAAATTTTATTTACAAAAAAATAATGAATGTAATTTAATTATATTATGTGTTTTATGTCATGATAAAGTAGATAAAGATGAAATAATAATTGATAAATATAAAGAAACTTCAATAGGTAGAAAAATAAATTATTCTATTAATATATCACCACCTAAAAAATCTAAATATTCACAAGAACTAATTGATTTTATAATGCAGTTTCAAAAAAAACATTCTACTGAACCACGAATAGTAAGAATAAAAATAAAAGAGCAATTTAATATTAATGTTTCAACTAATACTATAATAAATTTTTGGAATTCAAAAGTATAATTTATTTATATAACCAATAAAATTATATTTAGTTATTAATATTAAATTAATATGATTAATCAACAAAAACCATAAAATTATGGCAAGGTTGATGTAAACATACCAAGAGACCTCTAAATGCGGATCGTCATCTCCGCATGATCATGAAGTACTTGTCTCTGGTAGTTTTTCAAGTGTACCCGCATAAAGTCCAAAGATCTGCATACTGTACAATGCAAATCTAAGACTGGAAGGATTTATAATCCTAACGACTCAACCCGGGGGAGGGATCCAACGGGGAGAAAAATCAACCCTGATGGAAGAATCCACCCAGGGGGAAGTTCTAACCCTGGGGGAGGGTAGAAATCCCGTGGCGGCGGTGGTGGCGGACCAGTTGGCGCCGGTGGTAGTGCTCGCCGTTGGTTATCTTCTTTTGGTGGTGGTGGTGGTGGACCAGTTGGCGCCGGTAGTAGTGCTCGCCGTTGGTTCTCTTCTTTTGGTGGTGGGTTGTTTGGTGATGAATCTTGTGACGATGGTGGTGATCTTTTCGTAGTACGTCTACCTGTCACTCTCTTCCACGGGTTTGCCTCCGGCGATTCCGCGGCTGTTGGCATCTCAAGCCTGGGCGCGTTGGTGCTAGTTATGCTGTTGCAATATGCTTGCTCACTAGCTTGAGCCAAAATGGCTACGGTAATATGATAAAAATAAAAGAACAAATATACAAATAATTTATCAATTTTTTATTTTACTATTAAAAAAATCATTATAACCATTAAAAATAATTTACACAATAATGTTTATTGTATAACTATAAAATCTTTCATTATCATAATCAATATATAAAATTATTTAATTCTTTACTATCTGCATATTAGAAAAACTATAATTAATTACTATTTGTTATATAATATTTAATAAACTATTATATAATACATTTTTAATTATAATTTATAAAAAATATGTTTATAAAATAAATAAAATTTATAAAGTTAATAAAGAGTTTATATATTATTTTTAGTATAATAAAACATCTTTATTCAAATTATTATAAATTATTAGATAAAAATTAAGGCTTATTCATTTTATTATAAAATAATGTTCTTATTCAATTAATATATAAATTATTATAATTATAAAACCAAAAATAAGTAATATTTATATAACATTGCTATATCTATTTTAAATAATAAACAATGATCCTGATCTATATAAAAAATCAAAAAGACGCGATATAAGTATGAATATGATTTTTATTTAAAACACATATATAACATTTTAATTACTAGTTTATCAAGGGCATATTAAGTGAAATATAAAATATTACTTAAAATTTAGTAAAAAAATAATAAAATCCAATAAATGGATATCTTTAGAAGTTTTTAAAAAAACATATAAAATTATATTGATTTAGTAAAGATTTGCTTCTAATATTATATGCTTTTTCAAAAACACCTAATAATATCCATTTATTAGATTCCATTATTTATTTTCTTACTAAATCCAAATTAATATTTACTATTTTACTTAAGCTAGCCCATAATAAATCTGTAATTGTAATGTTATATATGAGAATATCGTTAACTTCGTTTATTTTAAATAACACTCATATTCATATTTTTTAGGGCGTTTTTTTGATTTTATATATAGTTCAGGAACTTCGCTTATTATTTAATAAACAAAGTTAGCGTAATTCCTGATTTAGCCAGAAATTAATAAATAAATAAATTTTATTAATTATTATTATTTTGGATATTATTGTTATTTTTAGAGAATCATAAAAATTTCAGAAAAATTATAAAATAATAATATTATTATTAAGAACTTTATTTTAATTATTTTAAATATTATTGTTATTTTCAGATAAATTATAAAAATTTCAAAAAAATTATAAAATAATTTTTTAAATCATAAATTAAAATATTTTGAAATGGAACATAGTTTATTTTATTTTTTTTTAATTTCTCTGAAGATAAATAATTTAAGATTTACAAATTTTTTTATAATTTCTCTGAAATTTTTATAATTTATCTGAAAATAACAATAAATAATATTATTATTTAGTTAGAAATAAAGTTATTTTAAATATTATTGTTATATTCAGATAAATTATAAAAATTTCAAAAAAAATATAAAATAATTTTTTAAATCATAAATTAAAATATTTTGGAATGGAACGTATTTTATTTTATTTCTTTTTTAATTTTTAAATCTTAAATAATTTCTCTGAAAATAACAATAAATAATATTATTATTTAGTTGGAAATAAAGTGATTTAAAATAATAAGAACTTTAATTATTTTAAATATTAAACAATAATATTATTATTAAGTTAGTTGGAAATTAATAGATTTTAAATAATGAGAACTTTATTTAATTTATTATAAAATAATACTCTTATTTAATTGTTAAAAATGGAAACTCTATTAACTTATTTTATTTATAAAATAAACAAATTAACAAAATTATCAATATTTCCGCTGAATAAATGAAATTAACAAAATCTTTTATATTATTATTATTACTATAATAATAATGATTCTTATTCAATTTATTAAAAATCATAACTTATTTAATTTATAAAAATATGAACTTTGATTATTTATAAAATAAATAAACTTACTAGGATTATACGTGTTTTCTGAATAAAGAGTATTTTATAAATATGTTTATATAAATTAAATCAAACTAATAAGAAGTTATTAATAATTGAAACTTCAGTTATTTTAAGGTTATAATAAACACTAATCATAACAAACGATAATATACATGTCTAATAAACTAGCTTTATTGATATTAATAATTCAAATTATATATTTATCAAGGAAAATCTATTATTTGTTAATAATTATATACATTATGATTATTTAACAAAAAAATATAAAAATAATTATTTATTATTTTTGAAAAAAAAATTTATTCTCTAAAAATAGCAATAAATATAAAATTATATGATAATGCAAGAATTCATTATTTAAAACTTTTTAAAAATACTGTATAATTATATTAAAATATTTACTATACAACACACATTAATTATATTATTGCTATTTTCAGAAAAATTTAAGATTTAAATTAATTTCATATTTTTTCCGAAAATTTTATAATTTTTCTGAAAATAACAATAAATTAGTTTTATCTGAAATAATATTAAATTATAATAAGAATCTAGATATAAATTATATAATGAATAAAACTTTCTAATAATTTTGTTAAATAAACAAAATTAACGAAGTTTCCATAAATAATTCTTTAAATTTGAACTACAATAATAATTATATCATAGCATATTTAGTGCTATTAGAAAAAAATAACAAAACAACAGTTTTATTAATAAAACTGTTGAAGACAATGAACACCTAATACCAAGAGACTGTCGCAAGAAGAGCAATCTCATTCTCGACCCTTGGTACTCAGTGCCGCTCTTCCTCTAAACCCACCGAAGGCAGAATAGAAGATTCTTGGCTGAAGCCAGGTCAAGTTCTGGGTTCTCTTTTTTCAGAACATCCAAGACGGTATCCATGGTAACCACGTCATCGGAATTCGGGAAGTTTCCTTCGATTGAAAAATTTCGAAACCGTTCCTTGAACTCCTCAACACACTTGGTGTTAGACCACAATGTCCTGAGGAAAAGAGGAAGTTTTTCTTTGGTAAGCTCAGCCGCATGTATGCCATTGCATGGCTCGTGCTTTCCACTTATGCGGTTCCACCTTAAACAAAACGCTTTTTTCTCCTCCTTGTAGCAGAAACCGCATAACAACAGTAATTCCTCCTCTGTCAGTATCTCGTGCGCCTCAGCCATCACGGCTGCTCTCGCAGTTTTCTGTGCAGCACTCATACTCACTGTCGTACCACAATCACAAAGCAATCAAGCAAGCATTCAACGCCTTGAGCCAAAATGGCTACGGTAATTAGTTTTATATAAAAAAAACAATCATACACTTTATTTTTCATTTTTATTATTATGATTATTATTAGAATCTAGTTATTATTATATATTTTGAATTATTATTTATTGTCTAATAAAAATAGATTCTTATTTATTTTATTATAAAATCATATTTAATTAATGAAAATGATAACATCATCGTTTATTTATAACATAAACAGAATTAATAAATTTATTAATATTTTCACCTAATAAATAAAGTTAATAGAATCTCTTATATTATTATCATTATTATTATAATAATTATCCTTATCCAATTTATTAAAAATCAAACTTATGTAATTTATAAAAATGAGACTTAATAAAATTATAAGTGATTGCAGAATAAAGTTTATTTTATTTTTTTTTTAAATTTGTATAATTTCTCTGATGATGCAATAATTTAAGATAAATTATTTTGGAACGGAACATAGTTTAGTTTAATTTTTCTGAAAATTTTGGAACACAGTTTAATTTCTCTGAAAATAACAATAAATCGAATAAAAATAATTTTTTATTAGACTAATAAAAATCAAATTTATTAATAGTTTTATTTTCAATAAGGTTATAATAAACACTAATCATAACAAAAGATAATATACATGTCTAATAATATAATAATATTATTATTTAGTTAGCAGATATCAATTGATTTTAAATAATAGAAACTTTATTTTAATTATTTTAGATATTAAATAATAATATTATTATTTAGCCGGAAATCAATTGATTTTAAATAATAGAAACTTAATTTTAATTATTTAAATTTAAAAATAATATTATTATTTAAGTTAGCTAAAATAATTTTTTTATTTAAATAATGAGAACTTTATTTAATTAGACGGAAACCAATTTTATATTTAAATAATGGGAACTTTAAATTTAAAAATAATATTATTATTTAATTAGCTAAAAATCAATTTTAGAAAGTAGATTATTATAAATAATAAGAACTTTAATTATTTTAAATATTAATTTATAATATTAGTTAGTCAAAAATTAATTTTAGATTTTAAATAATTAGGTATTTTAATTTTTATTATTTTAAATATTATTTTTATTTTAAGAGATAAATTATAAATTTATCTCTTAAAATAGCAATAAATAATAATATTATTATTTAGTCGGAAAATAGGTAGATTTAAAATAATGGAAACTTTAATTATTTTAAATATTGAAATGTATATTAAACTGAAATTATATTTTAAAAAATATAATTTCCAGGTTGGTATAATTAGTGTTTAGTATAACCTTATTAAAAATAATGAAAGAAGTTCTTATAAAAAAATTGACGTTCAATATATGTTTATTATTATAATTATTTTTATTTATTGGACATGTTTATTATCATATGTTTCATTTACTGTTTATTATCAGTTTATTTAAAAATTAAAATTTAATAATTTAAATAAGTGTGGTTAACGAAGTTCCCCATTATTTTATATAAAATATTGATTTAAATAATAATTTAAATAATTTGGTTAATAAAAGAAGTTAACTAAAATCATGTAAATTAATAATAGATATGTTTAATATCATCTGTTCGGATTATTAGTATTAACCTTATTGAAAAATAATAATAATAATTATAAAAATTTCAAAAAAATTATAATATTATTTTTTAAACCATAAATTAAAATATTTTATAATTTCTCTGAAATTTTTATAATTTCTCTTAAAATGGGAATAATATAGTTTTATATTTAACTATATTTAAGTTCTTCCAAAAAATAATAAATAATTAACTTAGTTAATGGAACTAGTAATAATTATATTTATTGCTATTTTTAGAGAATTTTTTATAATTTCTCCAAAAATAAGAATAAAACTAAATTATCATTATTATAGCTGATAATAATTTTTATTTCACATAATTTTGTTGTTATAATTTCACCTTTTTTTAGAATAACTATAATATATGTAACCATTAACACAAAACAAAGATACAATAATTTTTATTGTTATTTTTAGATAAAATAACAAAGTTCCATTTATAAAAATTAATAATTATGAATTTTAATAATTATATTCGTATACAAAATATAATACTTTTGAAATAAAATAAAATGTTTTATATTTAATATATTTAAAAATCTAATAATTAAAACTTCATAATTTTAGACTTTGTTTATTTTAAAAAAAAATAAAAGATTAATCCAACCAAAACTATAAAATTATAGCAAGGTTAAACATACGGAGCTAAATGGGGGTTATCATTTCCGCATGATACTTCATTATGTACGTGTCTCCGGTAGTTTTACAAGTGTACGCGCGCATATGGTCAATAGACTCGCAAACTGTACAAAGTTCGAATCCGGTAGACCTGAAAGGGATTTAATTCCCTGGAAAAGATCTCACGAAACCAAAGAACGCCCCCAACTCTTCCGGATACTATCCATACCCAGATAATCATTCCAAGGATTGAAGCTTTGCACCGATGGTTGATCTGTTGAAGATAACGACGGCGAAGAATCATCAATCGGTGGCGATGGTGGATCGTAGTTCGGTGATGGAGGCATTGTGCGTTGTTTTTGTTGCGGTGGCAGTGATGGTTTCTGTTTTGGTGGTGGCGGTGGAGGTGGTGGATCATGGTTCGGTGGTGAAGGCAGTGTGTGTTTTTTATGTTGTGGTGGCAGTGATGGTTTATGTTTTGGCGGTGGAGGTGGAGGTGGTAGATCATGGTTCGGTGTTGGATCGTGATTCGGTGGTGGATGCGGTGTGCATTGTTTCTGTTGCGGCGGTTTGTGTTTTGGTGGTGGCGTTGGCGGTAATTTGTGTTTTGCTGGTAGCATCTCAAGGAAGTTCTGGAGGTATGCTAGATATGCGTTGCAATATGCTTGCTAACTAGCTTGAGCCAAAATGGCTACGGTAATATAATAAAAATGGAAGAACAAATATAAAAATAATTTATCATTTTTTGTTTACTGTTCTAGGATATGTTTATTATTGTATTTTTATTTAATTATTTTTTGTTTATTATTAATTTATTGAAACTTTGTTAACTTTAGTTATTACAATAAATAGTTTTAATAATAACTTTAATTATTTAAATTATTATTAAAACTAATAAACAAAGTTTTTTTAAATAAAATAATAATAAATAAAGTTAACAAAGTTATCAAAATTCCTATTTATTTAAATACTAATGAAAATTTAATTTTATCATTTTCTCAAGAATTGATTACATAAATACAAAATCATTAATTGATATTGGTAATAAAATCTTTAAAATATTGATGTGGTAATACTTATATGTTTGATGGTATTATTATTAAACAGTTAAAAGTTTAAAATAAATTAAATATTCTTATTATTACACCCAACCTATAAAAACTGCACCATAATTTACTAATAACTTATTTAATAAATTTATAAATTTTGATAAATTTAAAATTCATTATATAGAAGATTCTACATTATTAAATAATATTAAAACAAATGATAATAATATATTTGTTATATCTAAACAACTACAAAAATATATTAATGATAAATTAAGAATTTGTATTATGTATTATTGGAGTTGATGAAACGCATTTACCAGACCAACAAACTTATCAAAAAATATTTTAATATGATACTTATTTAAGATAACTATTAAAATATATTTACGGCTACTTATAATAAACTATTCATAGAATAGTTTATTTTACAAGAATGATAAATGTTTTTAGGATATTAAATTTGTATTTAATAACTAATTTATTTGATCAATATGATATAAAATAATAAAAATAACAATAAATAAAGAAAATAAAATAGTTTTTTGTTTTGATACTTTATTTGGATTAAAAAAAGTAAAAAATAAAATTTAGTTTTGAAAATAAATTCTATGATATATTGGTTATCATAAAGAAGAAAACAATGAAAAATATTTTTGCAAGAATAAATAATATTTAGTTTAAAAAAAAAATAAGAGTAATCAAAGTTTCTATTTAAACAAATATATTTTATGCCTTTTAATAATATTAATAAAATATTTGAATGTCTAAAAATATTAATGAAACAACACTTATTTACCTGATATTTGTAAATTAGAAATTACATATATTAATGAAATACCATTTTATAAATTGATTGGATAAACACAATAAGAAATAAAATTATTTGATAATAATAATATATATAATTAAATTGATGAAATAATAAATTATGCATTAAATAACAAAATTATAAAAAAATATGTCTAAAAAGAAAACATCAAACATAATATAATTATTAATAAAAATTATCAAAAATTTAAATTAAGAAAAATAAATAATAAAAAAAATAGCTTTATTAGAAATTTATTTTATTTATTTAATTATAAAAATCTATAATTTTTCTTATGGGCATATTTATTATTAGTTTATTTAAAAATTACAAATTAATAATTTAAATAATTATAATTATCAAAGTTTTCTATTATTTTATTTAAAAAAACTTTGTTTATTGGTTTTAATAACAATTTAAATAATTAAAATTATTATTAAAACTAATAATATGTGTAATAAACAAAGTTGCCGTAAATTAATAATAAATAATAATTAACTTAATAATTAAGATGTCACTAATTATAATAATAAATATACATCAATTAATTTATGGATTATAACTGACAATAATAAACACACCTAAATAATATATTTATTGTAATCTTATTATACTAATAATTATTTTAATTTTTTTGATAAATTGATGAACATTTTATTATCTCTCATATTTAAGTTAATGTGTAGTATCAGTTTATTTAAAATTAATAATTTAAAAATGAATAAACAAAGTTTTATTTTTATAACTTTATTAAAAAAAAATTTTTTAGTTGTAATAATAATTAAAGTTATTATTAAACTTAATAATTTGTGTAATAAACAAAGTTAATAAAAATTAATAATAACTAAATAATAATATAATAATTATAAATAAGAAGATATAACTATAACTTTTGTTATTTTCAATAAAATTATAATGAATAATAATTATAACTAATGAAAATATGTTTAATATCAAAAAAAATTATAAAAATTTATAATTTTTTTTACTTTGTTACGTCTAAACATCTGCAATATGCTGACATTTTAATGGGACGAAGACAAAATTAGACCTTGACGGGAATGCTTGTACTGGTTCTAGTTCTGATATCCTATATACATCGGTAAAAGGGGGGTCTGGAAAGCACTTGATTTATGCAGCCCCTGTTGCAGGCACATAGTCGTTGACCATGAACACAACGAGATTCTAACAATCGTCGACGATGGTCATGTTGAAAGTCTTCAGGATTTCGTGGGGGATCGTTTGAAGATCCGGGACGGTTAAAGTCATGAACGTCTGACGGCTGAGGACCACGAGTCATGCATTCTTGGACGAACCATGGGTTACGTTGTAATGCATCTTGTCCGCGTTGATGGTGCTGTGTTTGTACAGGGACACCGCCATTGCGACATTGTTCGAGGGATTCTTTGTGATAAATCTTTCCTTGCTCTCTAGCAAACATTAAACTCTCCTGTTCGCGTTTTGCGTCGGCAAGATGTGCAAATAAATACAGAAATTGCTTTTCTTGTTCGTTCGGGTTTAGATCTGTAATGGTCCGTAAGATTTTTATCATATCTTCGATGCCAACCACACGAAGACGACAGTCTAATCCCTTACCTATTTTGTACTTGTCATCATCCGCCGTGCATTCTTGGTCGTCGAGCCATGGGTTGCCTTGGTAATGCGGTGGTTTTTGTAAAGAGACACCAAACATGAAACTCTCTTGTACGCGTTCTGCATCGTCAAGCTGTTGAAATAAATTCCGGAGTACCTTATCTGTTTCTGTCGGATTGAAGTCCGTAATGGTGAGTAATAATTTTAACATGGCTTTGATGCAAGCTACGCGAAGACGCCAGCAATATCCTTTACCCACTTCGTAAATGTCATTCCCCACCATGACGTGGCACAGAACAAATCACCACACAATGCGCGATAACTGTCTGTAAGCCGCTTGAGCCAAAATGGCTACGGTAATGTAATATAATTAAAGAAACAAATACACAAAACAGTTATCATTTTTTATTTTTAATTTTATTAAATTATCTTTAATAAAAATATTTTAAAATAACTATATATTCCAAAAATATGATTCTATAAATTGTAATTATAGAATAATTAAAATTTTTTAATTAAAATTTTGTATAATTAAAATTTTTCAATTATAATTTAGTATAAGTTTTAATACTTATACTAAATACATAATATTATTGTTATTTTCAGAGAAATTATAAAAATTTCAGAAAAATTATAAAATAATTTTTTAAATCATAAATTAAAATATTTTGGAATAGAACGTAGTTTATTTTATTTTTTTTTTTAAATATGTATAATTTCTTTAATGATCCAATAATTTAAGATTTACAAATTATTTTATAATTTTTCTGAAATTTTTATAATTTCTCTGAAAATAACAATAATATTAATTATGGGAACTTCGTTATCTTCGTTTGTTTTCAATAAAAATAATTAATTTAATTATGTTTGATAAATACACAGAGGCGGGCAATAATTAGTGTTATTATTATTTTTGGAACTTCGTTTATAATTTAGAGCTTCTAATTATTATTTAATTAATATTAATTATGGGAACTTCGTTAACTTCATTTGTTTTTAATTAAAAAAATTAATTTATTGTTATTTTCAGAGATTAATTATTTAAAAATTATTAGATTAATTATTTAAAAATTATTATCAATATTAAATACTGTATTACGTGATTTATTTAAAATTGATGCATTTTGATATTGTGTTGGCCTTAATTCAAAAAAATTAGTTTTACCTTCTACAGATATACTTTCCATAAAATTAAATGGATTAATAGCATTGTATAATTTATTATATCCTAATTCTAATAATAGTCTATCAGCAACATATTTTATATAATCAGACATTAAATCGGAATTCATCCCTAATAAATTACAAGGTAAACTATGGCATATAAATTTTAATTCTATATTTACTGCTTCTATAAACATATTATGAATATCTGTTTCTGTCAATTTATTATTTAATTGATGATATAATAATATAGCAAATTGAGTATGCATTCCTTCATCTCTAGCTATTAATTCATTAGATGTACATAATCCAGGCATTACATTTTTCTTTTTTAACCAAAAAATAGCACAAAAACTACCAGAGAAAAATACACCTTCAATAATAGAAAATGCCACTAATCTTTTTGAAAAAGATTCATCTGATTCAATCCATTTAAAAGCCCAATTAGCTTTTTCAGTTATGCATGGAAATTCATTGATAGCATTAAATAATTTATTTTTTTCTTCTAAATCATCTTTCATTATATTCTCAATTTGTAAAGAATATACTTCAGAATGTATATTTTCCATCATCATTTGCCAGGTATATACAATAATAGCTTCTCTAATTTTAATATCATTTAAAAATCTATTACTTAAATTAATATTAATAATAGTATCTGAAGAAGAAAAGAACGCTAATAACATTTTAATAAAATATTGTTCATTAGGATTTAATTTTTGAAAATCATTATAATCTTTTGAAAAATCTATTTCTTCAGCAGTCCAAAAAGCGGCTTGTTGTATTTTATATGCATTCCAAATAGAATAATTTTGTATTGGATATACTGTTAATCTATTATTTTCAGTATTTAATAAATATTCATTATCCATTATATTATATGTTAAATATATTTTTATATATTTTTATATAAATATATTTTAATTTATTAACTGATAAAAAAAATCTAATTAATTTTCAATTCATTAATATAATTTTGGAAATATTATGTTTTAATATATAAGTCATAATCATAATATATTTAAAAAATAATAATAAATATTTTTAATTATTATTGCTATTTTCAGAGAAATTATAAAAATTTCAGAAAAATTATAAAATAATTTTTTAAACCATATATTAAAATATTTTGGGAACTTCGTTAACTTATTTTATTTTTTTTTAAATTTTTATAATTTCTATGAAGATGCAATAATTATAGATTTATAAATTTTTTATAATTTTTCTGAAATTTTTATAATTTCTCTGAAAATAACAATAATTTAAAAAATATAATTTGTAGTTTTTATTTTTATTAAAAATTATAACAATATTAAAAATTATAACAATATTATCAAATATTAAACATGTTTATTATCATTAGATTTAAAAATTAAAAAATAAATAAATGATATTAATAAAGTTCCAAAAAATTAATAATAAACAAAAAATAATTTAATAGTTAGAATAAAAGGCAATAATTATTCATACTTTATAATAATAAATATATATAAAGCACAATTTATTTATAGTTGGAACTTTATTTATTTTTAATAATATTATAATAAAAATTAATCATACACGCATATAATAAATATGTTCTTTATTAAATATAAAAAATTAATAATTTATTACTATGGGCATGTTTAGTATCATCTGTTTGGATTACTGTTTAGTATTAATCTTATTGAAAAATAATAATAATAATAATAATTAATAAACAAAGTTCCCAATAAAAAATAATAATGAAGTTAATGAGGTTCCCAATATAAAATAATTATAATAGAATAAAATAACTAAAGCTTGCTTTGTTAACTTCGTTTATTAATTATTATTATGTTTCATTAAGATTAATACTAAACAGTAATCCGAACAGATGATACTAAACATGCCCATATTCATATTGATTAATTTAATAAATGAAGTTAACGAAGTTCCCAATTATTATTAATAGATTTATTTATAATGCAATATAATAGAAATTTAAATAAATAATAATTTAAAAAATAATAAATAACTTATTATTGCTATTATCAAAAAAATTAATCTACATTACAAAACTATTTTATAAACCTTAAATTAAAATATTAGAACTACAATTATAATTTTTCTAAAAATAGCAATAAATTAGGCCTATAGATTAATAAAAAAATAATTAAGTATACTTATTTATTTTTTTATTAACTAAATTATTAATCTATAATATTTATAAAATTATAATAATAAATAAGAAATAAATAACTAATTTTTTGGGAACTTCGTTAACTTCGTTAACTTTGTTTATTTTAATAGATTATAATAAATAATATTAATAAATTTATATATTATTTATTATAATGTTAGATTACATTTTTTATGGCGGAGGAACTAAACAATGGACAACTTTATATCATAATGGCCCTTTATTCTCAGAATTATATAAACCACATAAAATACCAATAATAATAAATGGTATAGAAATAATATTACCAGAATTAGCAGAAGAATATGCAACAATGTATGCTAGATATTTAAATACTCCATATATTGAAAATAAAAGATTTAATAATAATTTTTGGAAAGATTTTAAAAAAGTATTACCTAAAAATACATATCAAATACAATCAATTAAAGAAATTGATTTTTCATTAATACATAATTATTTAATTAAAAAAAAAGAATCTATAACTAAAGAAGAAAAACAAAAACTTAAAGAAGCCCAAGAAAAATATGAAGAACCATATAAATATTGTATAATAGATGGAATAAAACAAAATATAGGAAATTATAAAGTTGAGCCTCCATGTATATTTATTGGTCGGGGTGAACATCCAAAAATTGGAAGAATAAAAGCTAGGATTATGCCTGAAGATGTTATTATAAATATTTCTAAAGATGCACCAATACCAAAACCAAATTTAGATAATCATAAATGGAAGAAAGTAATACATAATAAAGAAGTGATATGGTTAGCTGCATGGAAAGAAAATATTACAAATAAAATTAAATATATTTTTACTAGTTTAGATTCTATATTTAAATCTAAAAGTGATGAAGAAAAATTTAATTTAGCAAGAAAATTAAAAAAAAAAATAACATATATAAGAGACAGTTATGAACAAGATTTATCACATTCTAATATGAAAATAAAACAATTAGCGACTGCACTATATTTTATAGATCATCTTGCATTACGTGTAGGTGGTGGTAAGTCATCCAAAGAAACGGTGGATACTGTAGGAGCTACTACATTAAAAATTGAAAATATAAAATTATTAGATGATTTAATAATAAAATTAGATTTTTTAGGTAAAGATGTTATAAGATATTGTAAAAAAATAAAGGTAAGTAATGTAGTATATAATAATTTACAAATATTTATAGCTGATAAAGATAAAAAAAGTTTATTATTTGATTTAATAAATGCTACAGCATTAAATGAATATTTGATATCATATATGCCTAATTTAACTGCTAAAGTATGGCGTACTTATAATGCTTCTTATTTATTTCAAAAAGAATTAGATAAAATTAAAATTGCTGATAATATAGCATCTAATGAACAAATAAATTATTTAATTACAATGTTTAATAATGCTAATTTATCTGTAGGATTATTATGCAATCATCAAAAAAAATCATTATCTAAAAATAATTTAAGTAAATACACTGATAAAATAAAAAAAATAAAAACGTCTAAAAAAATGTCTAATAAAGAAATGAAAACAAAAATAAAATTATTAAAATTAAAAAAAAAATTATATATTAATACTAGAACAGTATCTTTAGATACTTCAAAAAATAATTATATAGATCCGCGAATAATATTTTCATTTATAAAAAAATATAATATTCCTCCAGAAAAAATATTTTCTAAAAAATTAATTAACAGATTTAAATGGGCAGATGATATTACAGATGAACATTTTAGATTTTAATATATTTTTAAGTAATTATATATTTATGTTTCCTAAAAAATAAAATTTGAAAAAATTAAACTACATTTTAATAATTAATAATTATTCAATTTAAAGCTTGTTTTCAATTGAAAATACATAAATATAACAATAAATAATTAAATTCAAATATTTTTATAATTATTAGAACATTTATATATTTATATTAATGTTTCTATTATTTTTAATATATTTATCTATTTTAATTTTTTATAAATAACTTTTTGATAATACATAATATATTTTATTAGTTTATAAATTCTTTATTTTATTAATTTTTAATATATTGTTTGTATCATTAATATTACTTTTAATAAAATTATATTAGTTATTCTAATAAACTTATATTTATTTATGGATTTTATATTGGGTATGTTTAGTATCATCTGTTAGGATTACTGTTTAGTATTAACCTTATTGAAAAATAATAATAATAATAATTAATATAATGGGCCTGTTTAGTATTAATCTTATTGAAAAATAATAATAACTAAAGCTTGCTTTGTTAACTTCGTTTATTAATTATTATTATGTTTCAATAAGATTAATACTAAACAGTAATTTGAACAGATGATACTAAACATGCCCATAAAAAAAATATTTAAAAAATTAAAAAATATTTTTTTTAATTTTTTAAATAAAGTAATACTAAACAACAAATGAAACATATGATACTAAACATACTCATTGTTTAATTATATATTATTTTCATTAAAATTATTATTTGTTTATTTTTAATTTTGAAACTTTGTTTAATTTTTCTAAAAACCAAAATAATATTATAATTTATTTAAAAATAAATTATAATCTAATAAATATGAATATAGAATTATTATTATCATTTCAAAATCATTCTGACTTACAAAATTTAGATAATAGTTTATTATTTACAAATAATAAAAATAATTTAATAAAAATAAAAAAAATGAAACATCAAATGACTATATTAAATAAAATGCATTTAATATTAAATAAATTATCAGAAAATAATATTAATAATATAGTATCTGAATTTATAGATACTATTAATTATATAACATTTGAAGAATATAATATTTTTTTAAAAAATGTATATTTAAAAATATTATCAGAAATTAATTTTATCACAATATATTTAAAGTTTTTAGAATTAGTAAATTATTTATATTATAAAATTTTTAATTATAATTTAGATTATTTTATACATATAATTAAAAATAAATTTAATTATGATTATTTAGATATTACGTATGAAGATATAATTGAAGATAATAGAATTAATAATATAATTTTAATAAAAAACTTATATGAATTTAATATGATAATTGAAGAAGCATATATATCATGTGAAAATATTTTATTTACACAAATTAAATTCCCTTCAGATATTTATTATTGGAAACCTGAAATTAATGATCAAACAATTATAAAAATAAATAATATGTTAAGTAATGAATTATGTTTTCGTGATAAAATTTTAATTGAAAGTTTATTAACTAATGATACAGATAAATCAATATTTTATTTAGAATTAAAATATATAATTAATGAATATATTAATTCTAATGATAAACAAAATATTATTAATTTCATTATTACTAATTGTAATGATTCTATAACAAAAAATAATTTTTGTATATATACATGTAAAATATTAGATGATGAAAATGAAAAAATAAATAAAATTTTAAGTATTTTTAAAAAAAATATTTCTAAATATGATATATTAAATATTATCAAAACTATTAAAAATCCTAATATAATTAATTATTTATCATGAATTATTTAGTTTTAATCATCTTTCTCAGCTAACTCTGACCATGGTGTTGTATTAAATAAACTTATATTTATTTTTTTTAGTTTTGACTTTGGCTTTGGGTTTGGGTTTGATTTATTATTTTTATGTTTTACTAATGTATAGTCTAAACTTTCATTTTTATTACTAAGAGGAATTTCTGTATCTGTTTTTTGATCTTGATTATTATTAACTGTATTTTCTAATGAGTTATTTATAGATGTATTAACTGTATCATTATCATTATTAGATGATGAGCTTGCTTTTTCAGTTATTATATTTTGATCTATTTTTTTATCTATATCAGTTGTATTATTAGGAGGAGTAGGACTTGAATTTGAACTTGAACTGGAATTTTCAATTATTATATTTTTATCTGTAGTATCAAACCGTGCCATCCATGAATAAGCATGACTAAAACATAATACTGATAACTCACATAATACTAATATATTCTGTTGATTTGTAGAAAATACTTGTACAAAATCTTTTATTTGATTTAAACAGATATCATTGTCATCAATATTAATAATTGTTGGTGTATTTGAAATGTTCCCCTTAATAATTTGTCTTTTATATTCAGTTCCAATTAATTTATATAAAAAATCATTCCATTCAATTATAATATTTTTTTGTTGTGTATCTATAATTTTATTAGATTCATTCCATAAATTATAATGAATATTATAAACTTTTCCAATAGGTATATCAAGATTTTTTATAAATAATATAAACTGAATAAAATGATTAATACATATATCTAAATTTTCTTCTGTAGGATTATTATAGTATTTATATGCTTCAGTTATTAATTGTTTTATAAGTACATTATCAATAAACGGTACATCATCTATTAATTTATTGTTATTGGGTTCCTGTTCTGGTATTTTATGTTCTTGAATTAAATTGTTTTTTAAATTAGGTGTATTCCACATATTAGGACGTTCAATTTTAGATTTAATTTCTGTAAATGGCAACGGTTCATTATTATTATCATTATGTAATATTCCAGTATTATAATTAAATGTAAAACCTCCCATATCTAAAAATTTATTTAAATTTTGTTTAACTTTTTCGCCTACAAGATTATTATATTTTGAAGATATAGAATATATAGAGGTAACAAATGAATATGCTTTATTTTTAATTGCTTTAGGATTTGTATTTTTATATTCTTTACAATGGATAACATAGTAAATTAAATCTTTAATCCACAACCAAACATTAGGATTATTACAAGAAGCATACATTTCTGTTATTTCTTTATTAATATATCTTGTTCCTGCATATAAATAATGTTCTTCATTAATTGTATATACATTATTACAAAAACACATAAAAAAATCATGATTATTAAAATGTAAACGATCACATGATTTAATAGGTTTAATAGTTGTATTTTCAATAGGACCACACGCTCCAGTGCATATAATAGTTCCTGCTATTTTAGACTTATCATTATTTGATGATTCTGTAAATACTATTCCTGAACAAATACTATTATTAGGATTTTTACATAATTTAGCTTCAAATTGTTCTTTTGATAAGGTTGATACATATTCATTTATAATATTACACCATGGTGTAAATTTAGTAGTCATTTATTCTTAAGCAAAATGCTTCTAATAGTTTAGACGCTTGAGCCAAAATGGCTACGGTAATTTAATATAATAAAAATACAAAAATAATAATTTGATTTATCAATTTTTATTTTTGTATTATCATATATTTCATTTACTATTTATTATTAGTTTATTTAAATATTGAAGTTTTTATTATCTTATTTAAAAAATAATTTAATAATTAAGATGCTAATTATAATAATAAACATATATAGAAAGCATAATTTATTTATAAGAACTTTGTTTATTATTTTTAATAAGGTTATAATAAATACTAATCTGCCCAAACAATAATAAACATGTCCATTATAATACTATATAATATTAATAAAATTAGTATACTTATAATTATATAGGGTCTGCATATACAACATCAATTATCATATATTCAAATGGAGTTTTATTTAATGCTTTAATAAAATAATCTGATTCTTCTTTATATTTAAAATCTATATATACAACAGAAGTATCAGTATAATTAATTACTTTTAATTTAATAATATGCCCCCAGTCATAAGTTAATTCCATCATTTCATAATTAGAAATATTATTAGGTAAATTAGAAATTTTAACTGTATGTTTTTTATATTCTTTATTTTTATTTTTATTATTATTATTATTATTATTATTATTTTTATTATTATTATTATTATTATTATCATTATTAGTATTTATTACTAAAGGAACTGAAGATATGTGTGTATCTTTACCACACATTATTGTTAAATGTAATCCAGAACATTTTCTACATTTTAACATATATTAATAATAATAATATATATTTTTATTTATAAGTATAATATTATTATAAATTATTATTTATTAATTTCTCTTTACTAAATAATAATTAATATTTTATGAATATTATTTTTCAAAATTAAAAATTAAAAAAATATTTTATTCTAAAATAAAATATATTAAAAAGGTAGTTATAATTTATATAAAATATATATATTTTCTTTGAATATACTAATAGTATATTTTTATTAATTAATAATAATTTCTATTATAATATAATGATTAATTATATTACAATTAAAATTATTAATATACATAATCACAATAAATTTGAATTATTAAATGATACTAATAATTTAAATATTATAATTAATATCTATAATTTAAATAATTATAAAATATTTAGTTGGATACAAAAAATAAATAATATTATAAGTATATATAATAATATTAAAACAATATATATTATATTTGATGAAAATATTAAAACTGAATTAATTCATAATAAAATTTTAACAAAATTAAATGATGTATTATATAAATATGAAATTGATTTTTTTAATTATATAAAAATTATTAATACAGGAGATATATCTGTAAATTTAATGTATGAATTATTTTTATATAAAGATATTACTATGAAACCAAATAAAACACCTAAAACATATGTAGAATATATTTTATCAAGAATACCAAAAAAATATCAATACAAGATATTTGATATTAATAAAATAACTAATTCAAATTTAACATTTCCATTAACTAAGGCGGTCGGGGCTGGTTCAATGCATGATAGTTATTTTATTCATATATTTCCTCAAAATCAATTAGAAAATAAATTTACAATTTATTTAATTGGTAAAAGTGTTACTTTTGATTCCGGAGGGTATAATTTAAAATCTGAAAGAAGTAATATCCATGATATGAATAAAGATATGATTGGTTCAGGAATATTAATTAGTGTATTAAATTTAATAGAATCTACTAATATAAATATACATATATTATTACCGGTTGTTGAAAATAGTATTGGTTCAACAGCATCAATACCAGGGTCTATTGTAAAATCAATGAGCGGTAAAACAGTAGAAATTATAAATACCGATGCAGAAGGTAGATTATGCATAGTAGATGCATTAGATTATATACAATTAGAATTAGCACCTAAATATGATAATTGTTTAATATTAGATATAGCTACTTTAACAGGAAATGTCGAAACCATAACGACTTATGTTTCTAGTATAGGATTAAATAATAAAAGAGGAAAAAAATATTTAAATCTATTAATAAAAATAGGAGAACATATAGGAGAATATATAGATACTATAAAATTAAGAAAAGACTATTTGGATTTATTAACCTGTACACATGTAGCAGATATAAAAAATATTAATACTTCATTTTCATGTGATTGTATTCTAGCTGGCGCATTTATGAATTATTTTATTTATCATAAAATTCCATGGGTTCATTTAGATATAGCTTCTGTAAGTGTGAAAGATGGTTGTGTATTAAGTTATGGTGTAAACTTATTATATCAATTTATTAAAATATTAATATAATTAAAAATAATATTAATAATTTAAGATATAATATATAGCTATAATATTGAAAATTCTCATATTACAAATTTATTGTTATTTTCAGACAGATTATAAAATTTTCAGAAATATTAAACTAAATGTAGTTTATTTTATTTTTTTTTAAATTTGTATAATTTTTTCGACGATGCAATAATTTAAGATTTACAAATTATTTAGGAACGGAACGTAGTTTAGTTTAATTTTTCTGAAAATAACAATAAATTATCAAAATAAAAAATTAATAATTAAAAATATTAATATATTTATTATACTTTTATTAAAAATTAAAACTAATAATTTAGATAATATAAATATTAATAATAAACAAAAATAATTTAATAATTAAATATAAATGTATTAATTATAACTATAATAATAAATATATATAGAAAGCGCAATTTATTTATATATTTATTTTATATAAGGTTATAATAAACACAAATCATAATATATAATAATAAACTGGTCTAATGTAATAATAATCTAAAATAATAAACTAATTATATTAAACATATTCATAATATTAATGTATTATCTTGTTTTGTTTTATGATATTTTTTCCGTGAGATCTTTTATATCTCCCCATACTGTAAATGAAAATATGGTAACAAAACCTGCACATATTAGTAAACCAAAAATACCCATTGTTTGTTTATTTAAAGGCATATTATTTCCATATAATGTAACCATAATAGTAATAATAATAAGTATAATTAAATTAGCAGATAGTAAGCCAACTAATGAGCTTAATTTTTTTTTTATTTGATTACCATAGTCAGATGAAGATCTATCGTTATTATTTTGCATATATTATAAATTAGAAAATATATTTATATTTAAATTTATAATTATAATTATAAATTTAAATATAAATATAAATATAATTATAAATAATGAATATAGTATATATTTATTATCGTTTATTATGATTAGGAACTTTGTTTATTTTATATTTATATTTTTTTACATAGTAGTAATAAACACTAATCATAAATTAACTTTCTTCCATAATATTATTGCTATTTTTTAAAAAAATAATATACGTTCAAAAATTTTTTATTTTTATTTTCTGAAAAATTAAACTACGTTCCAAGATATTTTAATTTATGGTTTAAAAAATTATTTTATAATTTATCTTAAAATAGCAATAAAATAATATCCTTATTATGTAAACTATAAATAAAGTTCTTTAGACTGAGGAAAAATTAGGCTTATTCATTTTATTATAAAATAGTGTTCTCATTCATTTTGTATATTTATATTTATATAAATATAAATATAAATATATAAATTATTATAATTATGAAACCAAAAATAAATAATACTTATTTTAAAATTGTTATGTCCATATTAAATAATATAGATCCATATAAAAAATCAAAAGGACGACCTAATAAATATAAATATGAGTTTTATTTAAAACACATATGTAATATGTTAATTACTGGTATATCATGGGTAAAGTTAGGTGAAATATTAAATATTAATTTGGATTTAGTAAGAAAAAAATATAATAAATGGGTATCGTTAGGGATTTTTGAAAAAGCATATAAAATTATGTTAAATCAATATAAACGTAAACACAAATCTAATAATTTTTTTATAGATTCTACCAATATACATAATTTTTCTGGTAAACTTGATTTTGGATATAATAATAAAATAAAAAATAAAAAATCAATTAAAATAAGTGTTATTATTGATCAAAATGGCGCGCCGCATTATATAAATATTTATAAAGGTTCTATTCATGATGCAAAAATCATGGAAACACAAATAAATGATAATTTTAAAAATAATAAAAAACCTATTAATTTAATTGGTGATAAAGGTTATATTAAAGGGGATGATTATAGGAATAAAATTTATAATGAAAATAAAATAAAATTAATTACACCTAAAAAACGTAATATGAAAAATAATAAACAAGATATAAATAGTATAGATGAACTCTTATTAAAAGATCGTTATAAAGTTGAACATTTTTTTGGTAAATTAAAAAAAAGTTTTAAACGTTTAATTATTATTAATGATAAAACATTAAAAAATTATTATGGTTTTACTCATATAGCTGCTTCTTTTATGTTATTGAGTCTTAGTTTATGAAAAATTATCTATAAAAATATTTGAAATATTAAAATTTTAAATATTTTTATAGATAATTTTTCATAAATTATTATAAAAAAATGCAAAATTTCCCCTATAATAGATTAGATTTTTTTAAATTAAAATATTAATTATAAATATTTATTATTATTTTTGAATATAATAAACTATTATTTAAATCATTAGAGAAACGAAGTTCCAATAATTTAAAAATTATATTAATAAATTAAATAAGAATCCAAATTAAATATAAAATGAATACACCTAATTTTTCCTCAGACTTCTTAATAATATTAAATATTATATGAAATAATTATTATTATAATAATTATTTAAGAACTTTATTTATAATTTTATTATGAAAACATAAGTAAACAAAAATTATTTTTTAAATAATATTCAAAAACTATATTTATAATAAAATAATAATAGATCTAAAAATAAACAAACCTAACTTATTTATTTTATAAAATATGTATAAATAAGTGTAATGATCAATATATAAATTATAAAAACTTTGGTTATACCTAAACTATTATTTCAAAAAATATATATCCTATATAATCAAAATATTTTATATACTAGTTTAGTACATAAATAAGACTAACAAGTAAATTTATTTATTATTATCTATAATACGTTTATATTTTTTTTTTAAATTACCGGTATAAATATCACATGTTTTATCTATTTTTAAACATAATTCAATATTTTTTAAATTAACATTTAAATCATATTTTTTTAAAATATTTATTAATAATTGTTCTTTATTATTTTTAACTAATTGATTACATATATTATTTAACATTAATGTATCAAATAAAGATTTAATATTTAAATTTTTATTTAAATAAAAATTTAAATTATTAATATTTTTTTTATTAATATTTTTTAATGAAGTTTTATTTAAATCAATACTAAATTTTATATCTTTATCATTTATTATAAAGTTATTATTAGAATGATTAATTAAATAAGATGTTTTAATACAAGTATTAAAACCATGAATAAATTGTAAAAACCAGTTTTGATCTGTATAAATATTAGTTTCTATATTATCGCTAATTGATAATAAATCTGTTATTTCTCCTATTATATCAATAATATATTTAAAATTATTATTATTATTATTTATTAAAATTTTTTTAAAATAATTTTCATGTATCATTAATGGTAATAATACTTTTTCAATTTCATATAAATTCATAATAGATGTATGATCTAAATAATTATTTAAAATTTGTTGAGTAGCATTAAACAATCCAATATTAATATTTTTTTCTCGTGATTTATTAATAAAAATATTAATTAAATTATTAGTTATCATATTATTTTTATTATCTATATGAAAATATAATTCTTGAAATAAATTAATTAATCTGCGTATATCATGTTGAGAAAAACTAATTAATTTATCTATAACATCATTATTTTCAAAACTAATATTTTCATTATTAGCAATCATCATTATTAATTTATAATATTCTTCATTAGTTAAATTATTAAATTTAATTTCAATACAATTTTTTTTTAATTCATATGATAATTTAGAATGATCATTATTAGTTATAAAAAATAATGGAAATCCATTTATTAATTTAATTTTATTATTTTCTTTATATATATCCATAATATATTTTTTTTCACTAGATAATGTTATATTTTCTATTTTATTAAATATAATTGCTATTTTATTAGAATTTATATCAGTTTTATTTAATTGATCAAATAATATTTTTGAATATAATGAGTTATTATAATTATAATAATCGTTCATAAAATCAGAAGTTGTACGCATTAATTTAATATCATTTGGATAAATGATATCAATATTATATTTTAAATTTTCTAATATTAATTTAATAATTAATGTTTTACCGATACCTTCATTTCCAGAAATAATAAATGTTTTATTAGAATTATTTAATAAATTATTTTTTATAAAATTAATTTGTTCCTGGTTTCCATATATTTCATTAATATTTGTTGGTTTATATTTATTTATCCATAAATTTGTTATTTTCATTATTAATATTATAATAAATAATTATTTTAAATATCAATAATTAATTTATTTTATATTTGTAATCCATTTACCTTCTAAATTTTGAATTACATTATTATTATTTCCTCGGTAATACATAATCCATTGAGAACAATTACCCGATCCACATATTATATAATGACATTTAGACATTATAATAGTAATTCCTAAGTAATATTTAGAAAATTCATTATTTAAATGATACATTACCATATCAACAGTAGTATCAGTATTTTTATTCATATTTCGTGTTTCATCTTTAAAATAGAAAGAATTATTAGGAAATAATTTAGTCATAAATATAATAAATTCAGTTTCATAACTTTGTATTAAAAATTTAATTTCTTTATTTTTAATTAGTATTAAATTTGCATATTCAATATATTCATCATAACCACAAATAAGAGTTTCCTTATTTTTATCATTTCCTCTATAAAATAATACACATATATTTTCATAATTTAAATTTTAGTTTCAATATTTTTAATAATATTATTTATATTATTATTAGGTATAAAATATTTTTGTATAAGTGGAATTATATTTTTATAATCTAATAAAGAATAATCTGTAAATTGATCAGTATCATATAAATGTATAGGTTCAAAAAAATGTTCATTTATACTAATATTTTGTATATTATTATAATGTTCAAAATATTCAAATGTTATATCTTCATTATTTAATTTATACCATGTAAATAGTCCTAAACTATCTACTTCAATAGGTAATTGTTTATGTAAATTAATATATTTAATTATTTCTATTAATCTAATAGTACAACAAGAATAAAACCCGGCATAATGTTTAACTACAACAGACATTTATATAATTAAATTTTTAAACTATGAGTTTTTATTATTATAATTAGCTCTATCTTAATTAGTAAATAAAATATAGAGATATTCATTAATCACAATTATTTAAATTATTATTCTTTAATCTGTAATTTTTAAATAAACTAATAATAAATAGTAAAAGAAATAGATGATAATAAACACCCCCTATAATAAATAATGATTTCTATATATGTTTATTATTATAAGTTATAAATATTGTCGTCTTATTTAATTATTATTTTTTATATTAAAATAAAAAAACCCATAATATTTAAATTATTAATTATTAATTTTCAATAATGTGATAATAAATATGTTTAATAATAAATTATTAATAAATAATAATTATTATTATTATTATATAATAAAAATATATAAAAATATGCACTATTTAAATTTTATTTATTTTTTAAAAATAAAATTATTTAAAAAAAAAATAAATTTCTATATATTAGTATATAATTATGGATCATAATAAAAGATATAAAAAAAGTAATACTGATAAATCTATTAATATTGTTGATGAAGTAGATAATATTTTTTTACAATATGCAAAAAAAAAACAAAAATTTACACAACGAGATTTTATGGAACTACGTGAAAAATATGATGATATAGATCTAGCAAATCAAATACAAAAAGCATATCTAATAAAACATTCTTATATAACTAAAAAGGCGAAAAAAGTAGTTAATGTAATAAAAAAAAAATATGGATCACAAAATTTACCATATCATTATTTATTAGAGAAAGCATTAATATTTAAAAAAAAATATAAATTTTCTGATGCGGTATTTATGGCATTTATGGAAATATATGAACGTGAATTATTAGGAAATTCTAGTAATGAAGTATTATTACCATCTACTAAAATGATGGATGTATTAGGATATGTTGATATTAAATATGCGCCAAATCAAAAAAAAATATCAGATACTGATTATAAATATATACAAGAAATAATTAAAATTAATGCTACTACTAAACAATTATATTCTTATATAGTTCAACAAACAATATTATATGACGAAAATTTAGTTACAAATTTATTACAAAGACCATATAAGCCTCAAAATGGTGATAGTAATGTTGGCCCTTTAGTTCATCCTGTTATTGGTGCTATATTTATACATAAAAATTCAGTTGTTGATAGTCATTTTTTATTTTCTAATATGGCTAATATCGTTGAATCACGTTTTAACCAACAACCATTAAAATTTTTGGCAGATATTAAATTATTTAATGCATTAATTAGAGATTCAGATGATATAATATGTAATAGTTCATCACCTTATGCTGATTTATTATCAAGGATAAAAATACAAGTTAATTTATGGGATACTGTTCTAAGTTTTAGACAAGGAAAATTTTATAATAGACCTTCTTTTAGTTCATTATTATCAGAATTACAAACATGTAATATTATATCCAATGATGAAACAATAATAATGTATGGAAATACGGATGGTATTCTATTAAGAAGATTATTAGGGGCATTTTCGTTTAAACCTACTGTTATAGTTTCTCTAAAAGGACATTTTCATAATTCACAACCAGGACCAACTAGTGTGGCCTCATATAGTACTAACCCATATAAACAATTAGTTAGGCCTATGGTTATGAATGTTCCAATACTAAATATCAGAGTTCCGATAAATATAAATATTACATCTCTTGATCCAGTATCTATTAATTTGCAAGACCATTTCCATACTAATGATATTGTTTTTGAAAATAATATGATGATGAATAGAGAGAGGCAAATATTATATTCTCATGGTGTGATGTTTTTTCATGTAGATAGAAGAAAAATAAATAGTTATGAAATCATAAAATTAAGTGGTTTAACATATAATAGTCATATTAGATATCCTTCAGGATTACCACAAACAATTATGCATAATTATTCCGAAATTAATGATAATATAATAGTTGAATGGAACCCTAATTTAACTATTAGTATGAATGATATTATATATAATTTAAAATCTATAATTGTAGGTGAAACAATTAAACTACCAAAAACGCCTAATCAAATAAGCAGTAGTATAAATACCAAAGAAGTTATAGTTAATTCCTGCGCCGTTGTATTTATGGACGATGCTTCTAATAGTGCCTCACCCCAAGTATTACGATATGATCCTATTGGATTAAATGTAAAATATAATGAATTTTACAGGGAACAACCTCTTAAAGATATACCAGAAAATGATGTACCAGACGGTCCATATGGCTATAAAACATTATATGAAAAATATGGTATTATATATATGTTTAAATGTTCTAAAGTATAAAAATATACATAAATAAATGTAGAAACTGTATATATTTAATATCAAATAAAATATAATTTATTAAATAATTAATATTTTAAATTTATAAAAAAATATATAAATTTTTATTTATTCATTTTAAATTATGAAAAAAATAGTCTTATTTATTTTACTATACAATATGAATGTAGTTTATTATTATAATTATAAAACTACAAATATTTAATATTTATAATAAAATTGTTATATCTGAATATATATATGATATATCCAAATCTATATATAAAATTATAGAGACACCATAACAAATATGAATATAAATATTATTAAAAACAGATATATGACATTAAAATTACTGGTTTATTATTGGCGCGTTTAAGTAGTAATTATTAATTTTGATTTAATAAAAAAAATAATAGAATCTAATAGATGGATATTATTAGACCGGTTTAAAAATTAATGTAATACTGGAAGCTTTACAAAATCAATATAAACGTAAACAAACAAATATCTCAATCTAATATTTTTTTATAGACTCTATTAATATTTAGGTATTATATATATTTATCTAAAAATATACAATGTAACATAAGTTTACAAAACTAATGATTTATGGATTAATAAATATAATTATTATTTTAAGAATGCAAAATAGTTAACTATAACTATATATTAAGATAGGAAACAATATATAGAATTATGTTTATTCTTTTTATATTTATTGCTATTTTTAAATAAATTATAAAAATTTCATAAAAATTATAAAATACTTTTGTAAACCATAAATTAAAATAATTTGGAACGTAGTTCAATTTTTTTGAAATTTTTATAATTTATCTGAAAATGAGAATAATATATTTTTTAAAATATTATATCTAATAATTTATTTAATAATATAGAATAGAAGCTGCCACTATGAGTAAAATCATAATAATTTTATAATGGTTTATCTATTAATAATAATTATAAGTTTAAAACATTTTTAATTTATTAGACATGTTTATTATTATATATATTGATGTTTATTATTGTGTTATTTAAAATAATTAAGATTTTAAAAATAAAAAATAAAAAATAATTAATATATATATATATATATATATATATATATATTAGTTAATATGTTAGAATTAAAAAAAAAAAAAAAAAAAATATATATATATATATATATATATATATATATATTAGTTAATATGTTAGAATTAAGAAAAAAAATTGTCAAAAAAATAAATGATAAACAAAACGAAATACACAAAATGCAGAATTTATTATTAGAGTATGATTATAAACAAATAAACAATAATTTAACTCATATTAAATATACATGTTATAAAATAATGAAGGGAGGCACCGGGATAAACAAAGTGCCAAATAAGGAGGATTATGATAATACAATGAAAATGATAAGATTTATAGGTAATTCTATTGAACAAGATCACAAATATATGTTAGATCTTACACATAAAATAACAACACATGAAGAAACTATAGACATACTGAAAGATGACATAAAAAGTGCTAGGAGTGAAGCCACCGAAGACGCACACATCTTATATTCGTATCTAAGTATTATACTAAATAATATTTTTAGTATATATATGATAAATAATCAAATAAATATAGAAATAGAGAAACGTAAACAATTCCAAGACGAATCCAATATTGAATATTGGAAATGTATGTATGATTATGAAAAGATAAAGGAAACATATATATACTCTATAGATGAAACTAAAAACATACTTATAATTAATATAACACCTACCGATAATCTCTATACGGTATTAATTAAGATATGTAAGATTATTATAAATATTAATAACGATTCAGAACGGACACAATATAAAGAACATATGAAAACAATGCATGAATATTTTATAGATATTAATACCCTTATGAATATATTATTTGTTCTAATAGTATATAATGATGATATATATACTCACGACGATTCTAGTGATTACCCTACTAAATACATAGAGGATATTATTAAATATATAAATACCACTAGCAAAAGTAGTAGTAAAGAGCGTGAGTTAATTATAAGTTTATTATTGTTTAAAATCTATTTATGTATTATTTATATATATGACAGTATAAAAGATCTCATATTTAAAATGAATACATTATTTGAGTTAAACATTAATAATTCCCACATACTTAATAGAAGTATCGCAGGAATTAATCATTTATCAGAGCATGATGGATCCAAAAATGCCTATAACCCTAACGGTATAAAGTTAACGGATGATAAGCTAAATATCTTAGCTAATATGCTTAATACTTTAACGCCGGACTCACTTTATTTTCCGGGTAAAAATATAAACATGAAAAACGCGCTAGTTAAAAATATGCAATTAGTATATATATATGTTAATTGGTCAGATATAGATTTATCCTCATCGAAAAATATATGAAATTACATTTATCCATTTTATATTTATTTTAGTCTTAGGTATTCATATTTTCATAAAAAATTATAAAAAAATCATAATTAATTTAAAGCTTGCTTCCAATTGAAAACATACACATCTATAATGATAATGAGTAATTATACCTAGTTTCTAACCCAATTTTTTATAATTATTAGGATGGTTACCTGTTAATATATTTAAAACTATTTCATTATACATTTATTGTTATTTTCAGAGAAATTATAAAAATATCAGAAAAAATATAAAAAATTTATAAATCTTTAATTATTGCATCCCCATAGAAATTATAAAAATTTAAAAAAAAAATAAAATAAGTTAATGAAGTTCCCAAAATATTTTAATATATGGTTTAAAAAATTATTTTATAATTTTTCTGAAATTTTTATAATTTCTCTGAAAATAGCAATAATATATAAATTAGATTTTTTAATTAATACCATTTTGTTCATTGAGGATTTATAAACATTTATAGAACATATAAGCACCTGTCAGGTGTAATTTCATTAATACGTATATAAGTGTTTTTCTATAAAACTGACACATTTATTACATAATTTAGATGTATGAAACTCATTAATATGATATAATTTATATGTTTATATAATAGTTATATCCTGCTTATTCATGATATTTCATATTTTTATCTTACTATTAAAGTTATTATTAATGTTTTTTTAGAATTACCAAATTTATTTTTATTGCTATTTTCAGAGAAATTATAAAATGTTTGGAAAAAATAAACTATATTCCAAAATTAATTTAAATCTTAAATTAAAATATTTTATAATTTCCCTGAAAATAGCAATAAAATATTCACTATATTCTCATAAATTCTACACATAATAGGCAATCTTTATTATTATTTATATAATTACAATATTTTGTTATATGTAGTTATAATTAATTATATTGCATTCTAAAAATAATAATTATATTTATTAATTCATTAATATATTATTAATTTTGCACACTTTGTTTATATTTTTTATAAGTATATTATTTAATTATAAACATAGTTTCCCAAATTTATAATATCTATAGGAACTACATCTATATGTCATTAATAATATAAAGTTTCTATTGTATAAGATTTTTTTATAAATAAATATTTTTGAACGTAGTTTATTTTTTCTAAAATTTTTGGAACACTATTTAATTTATCTAATAATACTAATAATTATATTTATTCTATTATACTAAATAAATATATTTAATCATTAAGAATCTTATTATTATTTATTTTTTTGAATCCATTTATAATCATTATTTAATTTATCTTTATTTTTGTGTGATATATTATTATTTGTTTTTAACTTTTTTTTGTATGTATTAATATATTTTAAAATTTTATTTTTTGAATTAAATTTTAATGCTTTATTTAATGCTTTCATACGATTAAAATCATTATCTTCTAAAGAATAACCATAATTTTTTAATATATTATCAAATTTATTATTTAAAAATCTAACACCCGTCCCATTGCTAGACGATACTTCTGGAAGATATATTATTTTACTATTAATACGTTGTATTTTATTAGGTTGTGTCATTTATTATAATATAATATAATATTAATTAGATAAAAAATTAAAAAAAAATGATTTATTATTATATTATTAATTTAATAATTATATATTGTATGAATATTTCACCAATTAATAATAATTTTAATAGTAATATTATCAAAATTATAATATTATTAAATAAAAATAATAAAGATAATCATAAATTAACGTTATTTCATTCAATAACAGAACCAACAATTAGTATTTATAATTATTGGAATCTTATTTTACAAAGATTTAGATGTAGTCAAGAATGTTCAGTAATAGTATTAATTTATATGTATAGGTTAAAAAAAAAAAATTATGATTTAATAATAAATAATCTAACAATACATAGACTAATATTAATACTAACACTTATTGCTATTAAATATAATGATGATATTTATATGAATAATTTATATTATGCAAATAATGGATTTATCAAGTTAAAAGAATTAAATCGTTTAGAAGTTAATGTTTTGAAACTTCTTAATTGGAAATTATATATAGGAAAAAAATTATATAAAAAATATGTAAAAAAAATAAATAATTCAATTTTAACAAATTCTTTTAATGAAATATTCTTTTAATGAAATATTTTTTATTCTTGTTTTCAAAATAATTTATAATAATTTCAGAAACATTTTTATAATTTATCTAAAAATAACAATAAATAAATTTTATAATAATATAATATCTATAAAAACTTGTAAAATAAGGTATATTTATATTATAACTAATAATATAATAATACAAGAGCTAAGGAAAGCTTCATTTATTTTTGTGTTGTGTATTTAGAGGAAACTTAATACCTAAATTGATTTTCAAAATATAAAAAATATTTAAAAAAAATATTTTTTTAATTTTTTAAATAACATAATAATAAACAACATAATAATAATATACATGTCTATAATTACAAATTTAAATTATAATTTAATAATAATAAATTATATTAAATTATTTTATAAGTTTTATAAAATAATTTAATATAATTTATTTTAATGGATATTATTAAAAAACATAGAAAATATAATACTGAAATCCGAAAAAAAATAAATAGCGATCTACATAAAATAAAAGATGAACATTTTATGCAACAAATATATAATTTAATTATTGAAGATATAGGACATAATTATTCTAAAAATATTAATGGTATATTTATTAATTTAAATATATTATCAGATTTTTGTATTGACAAATTAATAAATACATTAGAAGAATATTCTAAATATAGTAAACATGATAAAAATAAAAAAAATAATATAAATATTTCAAATTACAAATTTGATGATATAGAAATTATTAATGAGATGGGACATAAATTATCTAATCAAGAAAAATTATTTATTAAAAAAATAAAAAATTATAATTAAAGTTACTAAAAATTTAGTTTTTCTAAACTTTATAAATATGAATATATTAAAATAATAATGATATATTTAGTATATCATTATCGGTTACATCAAAATATAAATAATTCTGTTTAAAATAACATATATTAGCTACTGTTACCAATTCGGTTATTAATCTATTAGTGGATTTTGCAATAATTATATTATTATTATGTATATTCTTATTTTTAGAAGGATACGCTATATTATTTTTATAAGAATTATAAAAACATTCTAATATAGTATCTATATTATTTAATGAATATATTATTGGTTTAGTATATATAATTTTATTATCAATTATTTGATAATAATAAGTTATTAAATGTTCAATAAATGATATTATTTTAGAATTATTAAATTTATTTAATTGGGTCCAATTAAATATTTGATTATAAATGTCCGGATTGTGTATATATTTATATATAAAATTTTTAATTAAATAATTATATATTACTATTTTATTTTTTTTATTTAATTCTCCCATATTTTTTAAAGAATTTAATATATTAATTAAATCAGTATCTATATCTTGTAAGTTTGATGTATTATAATTTTGAATAATAATATCAATATATTTATTAATATTATTAATTAATATAGTTTCATTTAAAATATTATTAATAATAAATTTAATTTTTTGTATAATTTCATATATAAATAATATATCAGAGGTATAATTATTATATATTAATTTAAAATCGTCCCAAATAATATTAGTATTTATTAATTCAAGCAATGAATAATTAATTGTTTTTAAAAAAATATTAATTTCATGTATATTATTATGACATTTATATATTTTTGAATAATGATTTAATAATAGTATATTTATATTATCATTTTCTTCTATATTTTTTATAATATTATGTCCAAGTTTAGATTTATAATTATTATCAATTAATTTATTTTCTATTAAATAATTAATAATAATATTCATATTATCAAATATTAATGGTTTTATTAAATTATTTAGTATATTTCTATTATTATTATCTAATGGATGAATTAAAAATAATTGTCCATTTTTATCTTTAATAGTTTCTAAATTATATAAATCTTCATATATATAAAATATATCATAATTAATATTCCAATTATTAAAATAATTTTCATTTAATAAGGTATTATTAATTATATAATTTTCTTGTAATATTTTAACTATATCTGTTTTTTCATAATTTAATATATTTTGATAAGATAAATATAAATTAATGTCTATATTTTTATGAAATATATATTGACTATTCATAACTGCTAATAGTAATAATATATGAATATCTATATTTTGAGTTTTAATATTATAATTTACTTCTATATTTTCTTTACTTTTATATTTATACATATAATATACTATTCCATTATCTATACGTCCAACACGCCCCCTTCGTTGAATTCTATTTATTTCAGATATATCAGTTATTTTCATTTGAGATATATTTAATTTATAATTATAAATTTGTGTTTTAGTATAACCTAAATCAATAACATATTTTAAATCTGGTATTGTTATAGATGCTTCAGCAATATTAGTAGCTACAATAATAAATCTATTATATAACCCTGCAATAGTATCTGTTTTATTATGATATTTATTATGCCATAAATAATAAATATCTTGTCTTTTATATCTAATATTTGTTAAAGTTATATTAATATTACTAATTATATCTCTATATTTTTTATGTAGATTAGAATATAAAGGTAACGCGATACAATTAGACGGCATTTTTGAATTTAAACTTTTAATTATATTAAATATTTCATTTTCACCATAGGAAAATAATAAGATACCTCCTTTATTAGTTTTATTAACTATATCTATAACTGTTTTTTCTGCTAATTTTTCAGCCTCTATACGACTTATATTTTCATTTAAATAAATATCTTGTATTTCAAAACGTGTTTGTTTATTAGGTTCAGAAATATGAATTCTTCTATCTATATATTGAGATAATAATAATATATATTTATTATTAAATGGATCCAAATAATAATTTTTTATTGGATATGATAAATTATCATTAATACATTGGAAGTATCTTCTATATATTGGTTCATCTATATCCATGGTGGCAGAAGTAATAATAAATTTAATTTTATTGTTTATATATATTGAATTTCTTAATAATAATATTAATAAATCCATAATTATACTATGTTCATGTGCTTCATCAATAATTATTATATCATATAATAAGTTATTTGTTAATACATTATTATTTTTTTTAAATAAAGTAGGATTATTTAAAATCTCATTTATAATACTTCCATCTGTAATATATCTAATATAATATTCTGATTTATTCATATGATTATCATTTTTATATTTATATTGAATATAATAATTATTTATTTTTAGTCCAGTTTCTTTATTTATGATTGGAACTCCTAATTCTTCTGCTACACGTGTAGCATTTTCTACTACAGGACCTATACGTGGTTGTGTACAAATTAATTTAGTATTTTGATTATAATCTATTGCTTTAGATGCATATAATAATAATTTTGGTATTTGGGTTGTTTTACCTATCCCCGTTGCACCTGTTATATACATAATACGATTATGAATATAATGATGAAAAAAATTAATTTGTGTTATCCAATTTACTGCATAATAATTTATCCATGTATATTGTTTTAATTCTATTGATTTTAAATAATTTTTATTTGATAAATTTTTAAATTGATCATTAGTTATATAATAATATGCATTATTATTATATTCATTATTATTTTCTACAAATTTAGATAATACCCCGGTCATTATTAATTCTTCAAATACTAAATAAATAACTAATTCTTGAAATGACACATAAATAAGTAGTATATTTAAATCATTAATTAAATCTGCGGGTATATGTAACCATGTATCGCGTGGATAATTTGTATTAAATAATCTATTTAAAAATTCTTTTTGATTTTTATTATTTAATGATATATAATTTTGATCATACAATATAATATTATTATTATATTTATACGACATTAATAACTCTATTATTTTATATATTAAATATAAATTTAAAGAACTATTTAACAATATTATATTATTATTAATAGGCTTATAATAATAATTTGAAACAATTTTATTATTTATTATTAAAAATTTACTATATGCGCTTTTTTTAAATTCTAATATAATTTTTTGTAAAAAATTCCATAATATATCTATTTTATTCATTTTAATAATATCCTTAATAAAAAAAGATGTTTCATATTTATCGTGTGTATTAAATTTATTTTTTTGATAATATTTTTTTTTTAAATCATTTCTAGAATCTAATGATTCATAAAACTTTTCTAATAATATATTAACTTCATATAAGGGTGTTAAATTATTTAATATTTTATTAAATAATATTTGTTCTCCAGTATTTAAATCATTATAATTATAATAATCTAAATTTAATATTTTATCTAAATTAAATATAACATTTAATTTATTAATAACATATTCATTATTATTTATTGGCTCTATTAACCATGATAATTTTTTAAAATTATCATAATAATTAATTCTTAAAATATTATAAATATCACCTAACCATAAACCATTATAATTTAGTAAATTATTTATAATTATAGTTTTATAGTTAGTATTTATAGTTTCATTTATTTCAGTTATTTTATTTAGAGTACTTTTAAATAATAGTGTATCATTATAAGTATTTATATCTAAAGGAATTATATTTACCCAATTTACATAACTTTTTCCATTTATAATATATAATGTATGCAATAAACCAATAAAATTATAATACATTATTTTATATATTAAGTTAGTAAATTCAGCATCATTAAGAACTGTATCTTCATTTGAATTTAATAATCCTAATAACATTGTGCTAAATTTAAATTTATCTTTAATAATTAAATTTCTGTTTAAGTCAAAAATATATGATGGTATTATATTAGTATTTTTATCATTATATAATATTTGATGTAAATATTCTAATTCAGAATATTTATTATTATTAATAAATGGTAATAATAATAACATAATAGATATTATATCATTATGATTACTATACCAATATTCTATTTTAATTGAATATTTATTAGTTATAATATTAATTAATAATAATGACATAATTAATAATATATTTATATCTTCCTTATTTAATTTTATAAAAAATGATATTAGTATATTTTTTACATAATTTTCAAATCTTTCATTGGTTTTATAATTTTTATCTAATATTTCTCTAATTTTATTTATAAATATCATATATAAATAACTAATTTATTATTTTTTAATAATTTATTATAAAATTATAATCTTTTGGATGCTGTTTAATTTATAAAAAATATTTATAAATAAACTTTATTTATATAAAAACTTCATTTATTATGTGGAAACTTTATTAATGTTATTTATTTTATAAAAGTGTTTTTTATAAAATAAATAATATTATAATTTTATAATAAATTGAATACGGATAATTTTTTTTAGATTATTAATAATTTATTAAAAATAATAATTAATTATCATTAATTATCATTAAATATTAAGTTTGTTCTAATATAATTATTCATATTAGCTATACTATTATTTCTTTTACGAGCTATATAATTTGTTATTTTTTTCATTATATCAAAAATATTAGAAGAATTATAAGGGTTAAATGTAGGAAATTTATTTATATAATTTTTTATAAGATATGAAAAATATGTACAATCATAACAATGATCAAAATAATTATTATCAGAAATTATAGATTTTATAAAATATGAAGGTCTGATAATACGATTAAAATATAATAATTTTCCTTCATATTTTTTACTATTATAAGAATATTCTATTAAATCCTGTTTTAATAATAATCTAGTTTCAGTTGAGCTTATAGGTGCGTATGGTTGTAAATAATTTATCCCTTTATAATATTTATATTTAGTATTTATATTAAATGGGCAACGAAATTTAAACCAACTATACATTGGTTTTATAATTTTATGCCATTCAATTTGTTGATTTTGATCTTTAATTATCCCATCATCTGAAGGTTCTACCCGTATATCAGATATAAATAATAATTTATGATTTGTAGATATATTTTTATTTGCAAAATATAATGCTGTTTCATTTGTAAAATAATCTTCTATAACTTCTTTTACTTGTTTATGTTCATATATTTTATCAAAATGTTTACGCGGATCTATTAAATACCATAATGTATTTGGAAATAAATCAAATATTATATGTATATTATCACCAGGAGCTGATCCTGCATATATTATATGTACTTCTTTATCTGTTTCATCTATAACATTTATTAAAAATAACACTGTCGTTAATAGTAATTTTAATTGCCCCCAATGTACTACTGTTCTAGGTTTAGGAACTGTTAATTCATATTTAATTTTATATTTAATTTGTTCTAACGTATAAATAAACTTTTTATTATAAAAATTTTTCATTATTTTATATTTATCTATTTTTGATGAAGTTATTTGTTCTTCATCTAAAAAATCATATATGTAGCCATTTAAACATTTATTTTTACAAAATGAAACTAATTCATTATTATTATTATCATCATTATTATCTTTATTATCTTTATATATTAATCTTATATTATTATGTTTAATAAGATAATTTTTACATTTAGTACAATCATAAATATTTTGTAATGTACAAAAAAATTCTGCACAATGTGGATTTTTATTTATAATCATTTTATCTTTCTCATTTAAATAACATATATTTAATATTTGCGAAGATTCATTATTTTTCATTATTATAATAATTATTATAATATTTTTTAATAAACTAAATATAATTATGGACACTTACTTTGTAGTGGTTTTATTAAAAACAAATACATCGGTAAATAAACTAATGGAAAGAAAAAAGCTATAATATATGATAGCATACCACCTTGTAAATTATATACCGTATAACATGCATAAATAGAAAATAAAAAATAAATAATTCCAAATATTAATCTTAACATATATATTATTTAAGAATATTATTTTTATTTATTCTTAATTTAAGAGAAATTAAAAAAAAATATAAGGCATGTTTAGTATCATCTGTTCGGATTACTGTTTAGTATTAACCTTATTGAAAAATAATAATAATAATATAGGACATGTTTAGTATCGTCAGTTATAATTAGTATTTATTATAACCTTATTGAAAAAATCATATAAATAATTTGTGCTTCTATATATGTTTATTATTATAATTAGTGCCATCTTAATTATAAAATTAGTTTTTGTTTATTATTAATTTACGGGAACTTTGTTTATTACACAAATTAAACATAGTTCCTTTTAAAAATTATAGGGAACTTCATTAATCATAATTATTTAAATTATTATTTTGTAATTTTTAAATAAACATAATAAATAGTAAATGAAACAGATAATAAACATGTCCTATATATTAAAAAAATTGGCAGAAAATAAAATGCTATAGTTTTTCGGCATTTTAAATCTTCAAGGCTTTAAACAGCATATTCCTTTGTGATATATTAAACTATAAATTATATATAAATATGGAAAAAATAATGCTGCTATTAGTGATATTATATTAAGTTCTTTATTACATGTAACAGCTAAAAATACAGCTATTATACTCATAATACAATGAAAAATATAATAATTTATATTAATAGGTTTTAAATAGCATGATTTATTTAAATCATCATAATATGTTTCTTCCATATATGGATTATGCATATATATATATATATATATATATATATATAAATATTTATTTAATATTTTTTATAAATTAAAAATATTAAATAGATATCTATTTATAATGGAAATAAATACAAATAATTTTAACTTTATATATAATAATAAAATATATGATTATGAATCAATATCTAATAATCATATTATATTAGATATTTATAGATTAACATTATATGAAAAATTAAAACGTAAAGTATTAAAGGAACGTCATAAATATAAAAAAAAACTTGATTATATAAATAATAGTAATATAGATACTAATGATAAAAATGTTTTTATTAGTTCAAATTTATGTAAAGATATATTAGGTATATTATTATTTAATCATAACTTTAAAACATCATATGATCCAATATTTGATATTGAAACTCCTTTTAATGAAGATAATATTACACAACTATTGATTAAAGAAAAGTGTATTGGTTATTTAACTTCTAATATTATAAAAAATATTATATATTTATATCCTTTATTATCAAAAAAATATATTAAATACTATAATAAAATTAAAAATAATATATCTGATATAGATAATATAAAATATACTATAACATATGAAGAAGATTACGATTATACAATATTATATCTAAATATTGAGAATAATAATTATTCATTAAAATATTTAAAATATATAAAAATTCCAACACATATATTTTATCACTTAATCAAATTATATAATACTAAAATATATAAAAATTATACTAGCACTGAATTATTAGATAATAAAATAATAGAATATATTTATATATTATTTAATAGATACTTTATATTTTCTAATGGTAATAATCAAGCATCCATTTTACCATCATTTAAAAAATTATTAAAAGAACATTTTAATATCAAAATAGAATTATTTGGTTCTCCTTTAAATACTAGTAATAATATGTTTGGTTCTTATTTTTATGATATAGATAAAGTATTTGGTAGCATTGGTAATTATTTTCAAATTAATATTAAAAAAGGATATTATGAATTAAATCCTCCTTTTGATGTTTGTTTGATGAAAAATATGTTTGATAAATCATTAAATGAATTAATAAATGCAGAAACTAATAAAGAAGCATTATTATTTTGTTTTATAATTCCAACATCTTTTTTTAAATATAATAGATTACCCCATAAATTAAATAATTTTATTAAATATAATATTTATTTACATAAGGATAAATTTCCTTATATTAGATATAATAGATTATTTACTAAAACTATTGTCGCGCCAATTGTAAATACACATATTATTATATGTCATAATAATTATATTAATAATTATGTTAAAAAAAATGTTGATAAATTTAAAAGTATATTAAATATATGGATTAATAAAAAATATACAACTTAATCTAATAATAATTAATATATTTATTATTATTATTATTATTTCTCTGAAAACAGCAATAATAAGATTATATATTTATTAGATTTTTGTGTAATAATAAATATTTATTATTAAATTTTTAACTTTATTATAAAATAACTAAATAAAATTATTTATAAATATTTTTTTATAAATTAAACTACGTTCCAAAAGATTATGATTTTATAATAAATTAAATATGGATACTGTTTTGTCAGACTAATAATTTATAAATATATAAATCTAATCAGATGAATATATTTATAAAATAAAACTATTTTATTTTTTTCAGATTTATAATATATATTGCTATTTTCAGAAAAATTATAAATTTAATTTAAGATTTAAAATAAATTATTTTTTTGAAAATAATAATAATTATATTTTTTAAAAATAATAATAATTATATTTCAATTAAAATAATTTATTTTATAATTTTATTTATAATATGGATTATGAATTATTTAAAAAAAAAAAAAATATATCATTATCAAATATAAGATTAGAACATAATGGACGTATTTTTCCATTATGGATTATAACAAATTTTAAAAAATATGTTTTACCATCTATTAAAATAACAGATGGAGTAGATCCTTGTTTAGAAGAAGAAATAGATCAATTAACATTATATCAGGAATTTATAGGAAATTATTTAAATTATGAATCACCTTTTAAAGATATATTATTATATCATGGTGTAGGTTCAGGAAAAACTAGAACCGCAATAAATATATATAATATCTTATATAATTATACTTCAAAATGGAATATATTTATATTAATTCCGGCAGCTTTACGGGATGAGCCATGGATGAAAGACATAAATAAATATATGACTAAAGAGAATTTCAAAGATAGATTTAAAAATATTACGTTTATTCATTATGATTCACCAAATGCAGATAAAGAGTTTTTAGATAAAGTTAGAATGGTTGATATGAATAATAAATCAATATTTATTATAGATGAAGTGCATAGATTTATAATAAATGTATATAATAATATATATAATAAAAAAGGAAAACGCGCCCAAGTAATATATGATTATATACAACAAGAAAAAAAAGAAATGACAGATATAAGAATAATATTATTATCAGCTACCCCGGTAGTTAATAATCCATTTGAATTTATTTTAATTTTTAATTTACTAAGACCTAATATATTTAAAGCTTCAGAATCAGCATTTGAAGATTTTTTTATATCTTCCGTAAATTATGTCTCTTTGAATGTTAATACAAAAAATTTATTTCAGCGTAGAATATTAGGGTTAGTATCTTATTATATTGGTGCTACGCCAGATAAGTACGCACAAAAAAGAATACGTCCAGTTAATATTATAATGAATTCTTTTCAAGAAAATATTTATAATAAATTAGAAGAGATAGAAAAAAAAAAGGAAAAAAAATTATCTAATTTATTTCGTGGAAATTTAAGTAATAAAGTATCTACATATTCATCATATACAAGACAAGCCTGTAATTTTGTTTTTCCTATAGATGGTGAACATAGACCAAGACCTGGAAAATTTAAAATAAGTGATGAAACTGAACATTTATTAAATAAAGGAAAAAAAGTAAATAAATTAGAAGTTGAAGAATATGAAAAAGCAATAACTAAATATATAGATAATTTACATAAATATATTAATGATATTATAATAGAAGATAAATTAAATGGATATACATTGGAAGATGATGTAATTAAATGTAATAATGAATTTAATAATTATATTACTAATTTTTTAAAAAGCACAACACAAAAAAGTAAATTATTATTAGAATTATATAAATTAAGTCCTAAATTTATAAGTATTATTTTTAATATTAAAAAAACAAAAGGAACCATATTAGTGTATTCTAATTATGTATATATAGAAGGATTAGAAATATTTAAAATATATTTAAAATTATTTAATTATATAAGCATTGATGAAGATAACGAATTTAATAAAAATAATTTAAATTATGATACATTATCTAAAGACAATTTTAGATATTGTGAATTTCATGGTAGTATTAATAAAGAAATACGTACACTAAATAAAAATATTTTTAATATGCCAGAAAATAAATATAGTAAATATTGTAAAATTATAATGATATCTTCCGCAGGTGTAGAAGGAATTAATTTATTTAATATAAGGCAAGTCCATATTATGGAGCCTTACTGGAATGAAGTAAGAATAGAACAAGTTATAGGAAGAGCTTTACGTTATTGTCATCATAAAGATTTACCATTAGATGAACGTATAGTTGATGTATATAGATATAAAATGGTTAGAAGTAATCATAAAATAACAACTGATGAAAAAATAGAAAGTTTAGCTAAAAAAAAATATAATTTATTATTAACATTTATTAATGCAGTAAAAGAAGCAGCTATAGATTGTGAATTATTTAAAGAACATAATATGATGGGAACTAAATATAGGTGTTTTAATTTTACTCAAGAATCGTTATTAGATGAAAATATAGGCCCCGCTTATAAAATGAATATAGATAATGATATAATTCTTAATAATGGTTTAAATTCTCAAAATACTAAAATTATGAGAATTAAAGTTATTAAAATTAAAGCAGTAATAAAAATTAATGAAGATCTTTATTCAGAAGATAAAGATTATTGGTATCATCCTACTAATAATGTAGTTTATGATTATGAATTAAATTATATAATTGGAAAATTAAAAAAAAATGAAAATAATGAATTAATTAGTTTAGAAAATAATATATATATTATTGATACATTAGTAAATGTTCCTAAATTTAATATATATAATTAGTAATAAAATAATATTAAAGATTTTTTAATTATATTTTAATAATGGAAAAACAACCAATAATAAATATAGGATGTTTAGGAAGTGTATCAGATGGAAAATCAACTTTAATAGAAAAACTAACAGAAATAAAAACTCAAAGACACTCAAGTGAAAAAATAAGAAATATAACAATTAAACAAGGTTATGGTAATATGAAAATATGGAAAAATAAAATTACAGAAGAATTAATCACAACAAATTCTAATATATTAACTTTAGAAGATTCAGATTTAATTAATCATATATCATTTGTAGATTGTCCAGGTCATCAAGATTTAATACATGTTATGTTAAATTCTCTTAGTTTAATGAATGGTGCTATTATTGTTATAGCAGTAGATCAAATTTTTAATAAAAAACCACAATTATTACAACATTTAATGGCAGTAAAAATAAGTAAATTAGAAAATATAATTATTTGTATGAATAAAATTGATTTAATTAATAAAAAAACATTATATATTAGAAAAGCTGAATTAGATAATTTATTAAAAGAATATAATATTAAACCATATATTATTATTCCAACATGTTTTAATAAAAAATTAGGTTTAAATTATTTAGTATCTTCAATTATGAATTTATTTAATCCAACAAATTATTTAATTAAAAATTTAAATGCCCCATTAATGAGAATTACTAGATCTTTTGATATTAATAAACCAGGAACACTATGGACAGACATAACAGGCGGGGTTATTGGTGGTGCATTACTTCAAGGAGAATTAAAAGTAGGAGATATAATAGAAATTCAACCTATTAATTTTAAAAGTAAAATAATTTCTATTAAAACTGATGAAATAGAATTAGATAAAGCAGTTTCCGGAGGATTAATAGCAATATTAACAGATATAGATCCATATTATTGTAAAAATGATGCATTAGCTGGTAATGTATTAGGTCTTGAAAATACATTATTAAGTAATACTAATATAATCCAAATTAAAGATTTAATTATTATAGATAATTTATGGAAACCTAAAATTAATGATACAGTTAAATTACAAATTGGATCTAAAATATTAGATGCTAAATTAATAGAATTATATAAATTTGAATTGACTAAACCTATATGTCCGGTTATGAATGAACCTATAATTATATGTTGTATGATTGATAAAATATTAAAAATAGTTGGAAATTGTTATTTATTTTTAACTCCTACAGATTTATAAATTTATAAATTATAGTTTCACTAATAATTTATATAAAATTAAAAATAAATAAAATTTTTAATTTTATATAATAACTTGAAAATAATAATATATATATTTATATATTGTATACATCTAATATGCGGGCTGAAGGATCTATATAATCATCATCATTATTAATCCATTTAGGTTGCCAATAATGAGGAATAATATTTAGTCTATTTTCACCAAAATATTCTATAAATTTATGTTTATAATAAAATGCTTCTGGTGATGGTTTAACATCATTATCAGAAATTTTAGTTTTAATATGATCTTGGATAATTTGATACCATGATTTTGTATTACTACTGATACCATCTGAAAAAGCTTCTTTTTTTCTCCATAATACTTCATTTGGTAAAATATTAGATTCCGAAAAAGCTTGTCTTAACCACCATTTTTCTATATTTTTATATTTTGGATGTCTATATTGTGCAGGTATACGCCAATAAGATGTAATAAATTCAGAATCTAATAAAGGAATTCTTGCTTCCATCCCAAAACGACTAATACATCTGTCTGCACGTCTACCATCAAATAAATGAATTTCTGAAACATATTTTTTTGCTGTTTCATGTAATTCATTATCTGAAGGTGCTAAATAATTAAATAAATATGATGAACATACTTCATCGGGACCTTCACCAACTAATACAACTTTAGCATCCGTATTTATACTAATATATTTTGATACTATATACTGCCCAATTGAGGCTCTGATAGTTGTTGTGTCCCATGTTTCTGTTGTATATATTACTTCATCTATTAAAGCTAGTCCTTCTTCTTCAGTAAAATACACTTCTGTATGATTAGAATTAATATATTTTGCTACTTGACGAGCATATAATATATCTGTTCCATCTTTTAAACCACAACAAAAAGTTCGTATAGGATAATTTAATATTTTAGCTGATATAGCTGCTACTAATGAAGAATCAACACCACCAGATAATAAAAATACAATTGGTTTATCTGCGGTTAATCTTCTTTTTATTGAATTAATAACTGAATTCTGAATATTAAATAAATATTTTTCTGTAGTATTTATATAAGATGGAACATCATAAACTGATTTTAAATTATATTGTTGTTTATGAATTATATCTTTTAAATTATTAAATTTAACATGTAATAATGTCCCGGGTTCAAATTCATATATATTTTCATTATAATATTTACAACCTTTAATTTCTGAACTAAATATAATATCATTATCATAACTATAATATAATGGTCTAATTCCTATTTCATCACGACATGAAATAATTTCTTTTATATTTTTATATTGATCTAATTCAATCAATACAAACGCGTACTCACCTTTAACTGTTGAAATAATAATATCAATAAATTGTTTTAAATCATATTTAATATATAATTTACATATAACCATACAATCAGAATCATTATTATTACTTATATTATACTTTTTCATCAAATCTTTATAATTATATATTTCACCATTACAAATAAATATTATTGTTTTATTAATATCTTCAAATATATATGGTTGACACGCCATTAAATTTAAATTTATTATTGCTAATCTATGAAATCCTATATATAAATTATTTAATTGATAAAATACTGTTGTATCTGGTCCACGATGTTTTAACTTCATAAAATTATCATATAATAAAGTATTTTTATATTCTATTGGGGTTTTAGATAATTTAATATATATCCAAATGCCACACATAATTATTATTAATAAAATAATCTTTAAATTATTATTTATTTTTTTCTGAAATTTTAATGCATTTTAATTTTTTAATAAAAATAAAAAATGTTTTAAACATATTGTAAAACATTATAATATTATTATGGTTTTGCTTATATGGCGGCTGTTTATTGTTAAATCTAAAATATTTTTTGTAAAAATAATTAATCATTTAATCTAAAATATTATTTTAATAAACTTAATAATTAATCATTTATAACTCTAATATAATTATATATTTTTAGTATCTAAAAATATTATTAATTATAAACAAAAGTAAATTAAGTTTTTTTTAATATATGTTTATTATTATTTATTAAAAATAAATAAAATACAGTTTTAATATTTATATTAGTCAAATTCTTGATTTATTGTTATTTTCAGAGAAATTATAAAATTTTTGAAAAAAATATTAAATTATTGCTATTTTCAAAAAAATTATAAAATATTTTAATTTAAGATTTAAATTAATTTAATATTTTTTTCAAAAATTTTATAATTTCTCTGAAAATAACAATAAAATAATTAATTATTTTTGATGAATTCACCGCGACGGCAATAATTAGTTCTATTATTGTTATTATTATATTTGGGAACTTCGTTAACTTTGTTTATAATTTAAAGATTACTTTAATTTGAAAACTTTGTTTATTTATTATTTGTTTTTAATTATTGTTATTTTCAGAGAAATTATAAAAATTTCAGAAAAATTATAATAATTTTAGAAAAATTATAAAAAATTTATAAATCTTTAATTAATGCACCCCCATAGAAATTATAAAATATTTAAAAAAAAATAAAATAAGTTAACAAAGTTCCCAAAATATTTTAATTTATAGTTTAAAAAATTATTTTATAATTTTTCTGAAATTTTTATAATTTCTCTAAAAATAGCAATAAAATAATTAATTATTTTTGATGAATCCGCCGCGGCGGCAACAATTAGTTATATTATTGTTATTATTAAATTTGGGAACTTCGTTAACTTTGTTTATAATTTAAAGCTTTCAAATATTACTTTAATTAGAGAACTTTGTTTATTTATTATTTGTTTTTAATTATTATTATTTTTATAATTTCTTTGAAAACGAGAATAAAAAGAAACCGTTTATTTTATAATTTTTCTGAAATTTTTATAATTTCTCTGAAAATAGCAATCATAATATTTTAATTGATTAAATTATTAATTTATAATTTTTAATAAAGTTATAATAAACATATTTAATAATAAAATTTTCAATATTTATATATAATGTTAATAAAAAAATATAATTTTTTTTTTTAGAAATCATTTTATTAAATATTATTTTAGATTCAATTTTTAGTATCTTATTTTTGGCATGCAATATTGATAAAATAATGTAGAATCGTGATTAAATATTGTATTTATATATGTATTCAAATAACTATATAGGGTTTAATTATGTTTTTTTGTTAAATTGTCTGATTCTTTTGTTATTCAACTAATATTATGATGTAAACCTATAAAAAACTATTTTAGATTTATAAATAATCCATTTAATTTTCTAAAAAATGTAGATTTATAAATATTATATATTTTAATTTTATAAAAAAATATTTTAGTTTTATAAATAATTATTTATATTTTTAGAGAGATTATAATATTTTAAGTTTTCTAAATATAGAAATAATTAGTTATTTTAAGTTTCCAGAAAATAGCAATAAATTTTTAATTTTTAATAAAGTTATAATAATAAATATGTTTATTTATAAATCTAAAATATTATTTCGTTAAACTATAATAATTTATTATTGGATATGTTCATTATCAGTTTATTTTTTTGTTATGACTTTATGGAAAATTAAAAATATAATTTAAATAAACAATGTTCATATTACTTTATTCAAATTATTAATTTCAATAATAGGATATATTTATTATCAGTTTATAGAAAATACATAATTAAAATTATTAAATTTATCAGTAAATCTAATAATTCAAGTAATATAAACATCACAAGCCTCATTAATTTTATTATTTATTATAAAATAAATATACATTATATTAATAAATATATATTAAAATAAACAATTTATTTTTAAATAATAATTCAATCATATGATAATAAATATATCTAATAAAAAATAGTATCAATAATATTTTAAATTTATAAATAAAGGAAAGTTTCCAAATTATTATTTTAGTTTTCCTAATAAATATTTAAGTTTATAAATAAACATAGTTTGCCTAAAAATATATATTTATAAATAATTAGACTGATGAAAACATAGTCTTATTCATTTTATTATAAAATAAAATTCTTATTCAATTTATATATTATTATAATTATGAAACCAAAAATATGTAATATTTATAAAGACTAATGAAAAAATATATGAAACTAAACAAAGTTCTATTTATTTAATTTATATTCTTATTTAATTTATTAATATAATTTTGAAAATAATAAATAAAAATTATATTTATATGTATGCGTCCTTTTAATTTTATATATGGGTCTTAAAATATTAATAATATAGACATAACAATTTTATTATAAATATTACTTATTATTGGATAAACTGAAGATATTAAATATGTCTAATAATTTAAGTTATTATTAAAACTAATAATTTGTGTAATATGTAAATTAATAATTATTGTTATATTCAGAAAAATTATAAAAAATTTATAAATCTTTAATTATTGGAACTTTGTTTATCCCCATAGAAATTATAAAAATTAAAAAAAAATAAAATAAGTTAACAAAGTTCCCAAAATTTTTTAATTTATAATTTAAAAAATTATTTTGGAATGGAACGTAGTTTAGTTTAATTTTTCTGAAATTTGTATAATTTATCTGAAAATAATAATAAATAATAAATGAAGTTCCAATAATAATACAGTATAATAATAAATATATATAGGAACTTCGTTTATTATTTCAATAAGGTTATATAAACACTACTCATAACAGATAATAATAAATATGTCCAATATTATAAACAATAATTTAAACATATAATAAATAAAATAAAAATAATATATAAAATTTATATTTGTTCTTTTAAATTCAGTATATTACCGTAGCGTTTTTGGCTCAAGCCTAAACTCTCATCATACACTGCGACACTGCGAGAAGAGTTTTGGCTCTACAGACTGCTGGAACGCGGCGATATAAGGGTGGAAGCGATGCCACCACCGGAAAGCAGCGATATAGGGGTGGAAGCGATGCCACCACCGAGAATCGTTAATCCGGATTGGATTCCACCAGTTCCTGATTGGATTCCAACAGATGATAAGGTGTACTTTTCGAAGGAGTTAAAAGGAGAAATACTTGAGCCGGGAATAGGAACTTTTGGATCACTCCCGGAAAACATGGAAGAACTTGCTCCGAAAATTCTGAGAATGATGGAAGAAGAGTACGGAGGCATTAAATGTCTGTTTCCATGTTGCACTAAAAAAGATCAAAACATTGTGCAAGTGCTATGTGTAAAGACCGGCGGGCATAATACACTCCTGTTAAGAATGGAACCAGACGGGAACATTTGTGGATACCCAAACAGGAACTATTTTCCAATATGCGAGGATTGCATGAAGTACTCTTCTAAGACCCAAGACGATATTCTGTTTTGGTTTATGGGTTATGATCCTAGCAAGGAAGGATACCCGGTACTTGCAAGCATTGAAACGGAACCACCGTATTTATGCAACATACCGGAATGCACATGTGAAGGATTCAGCCCTTCATACTTCCGCAATGAGTATAATTATTTCTGCGAGAATGCAATGCGGGATGTGTTCTTTTCCCATTTTAGAAGTCTACCTTCCACAATTGCAGGAAGCTATGCTGATAGCAGATCAGCAGACACCAGCGATTCAGAAGACATAATGGACTGATGTACAGCGCAAAATTATTTATTATTTGTTATATATAACAAATAATAAATAATTTAATAAATATAATTTAAATTTTTGTTTTAATAATAAACAAAGTTCCAATTATTAAATAATATAAAAATAAATAATTGTAACTATTAAATACGTCTAATTTTAAATATTTTCATTAAATTAATAACTAAGACTATAATAATTTAGTCTCAGATTCTATTTTTGGCATACAATATTGATAAATTAATGAAGAATTATCATTAGATATTGTATTTTTATAGGTATAGATATATCCATATTTAGTGTGTATTTTATCTTTAATTATTTGCTTATTATGTGTTTCTAGTTTTAATGTTGTTTTAAATCCAAATGTTTTATAGAGTAATTTACATAATAAGTGATTTGGGTTTGAGGTAAAACTAGACACTATTTTATCATTAATAGATTCTGAATTTTCTATTTCATATAATTCTGATAATAATTTTGTGCATGTAAATGGATTAGTATCATCTAATAAATTATTACTAAAATTTGTATCAATAATATTTATAAATTCTTTTATAAAATTAACATGGACTTTTTTTTCTGATATTATTTTTGTAGTAATTATATTATCATTATCATATTTATAAATACCATATTCTTTTAATAATTTATAAAAATCAGTATTTTCATTATCATTATATTTTAATAAAACTCTAACTATCATTAAAGATATACCTAATTTATTAAATCCAGTACTATTTTCATTTATATTATTTTCTTGTCTTTTTATATAGGATAAAACTTTATCAAAAGTATAAATTGATTGTGTTAAATCAAATATACCCCATTCACTATTATTACTACTATCTTCTAATATATATGCATTTCCACAATCTAATAATAAAGTTCTAAAATCATGTCTAATTATTGCTTTATAATAAACTACTAAAATCATAACATACCAACTATATGTATCCCATTTAGATTTATATTTGGTTGCTTGTATTTTTAGATAGTTAGCATAATCTATTGAAATATATTCTGTGTTCCATGATCTACTTATATCCCAACTATATTGAGGATCATTATAAAATTTATCATTTGAACATATAATTATAAAAACTTCAAAAGTTATTATATCATTCCAATAATAGAAATATATTTTTATTGAATGATAAAGAGATTCCGAATTATTAAAATAAATTATATAAAAATTTTGATTGTCTTTAGATAAAAATTTTACACAAAATGTTTTATTTTTAAATAAATAAAAATTACCAAATATACCATGATCATATATATTATCACTAATAAATCTAGTTTGTCTAATTGTTAAACTAGGCCAGTTAACACCAATTATTTTATCTCTATGATTATACCAAAAATTATTATCATTTAAATTAATATTTAATCCACTAAAATTTTTAATAAATTCATCTGTTATTTTATTTAATGTTTGTTCATTAAATAATTCATTACCATTAATTATTAGAGTATCATTTATTATATTACTAGTTATTAAATTAAAAAATTCAGATATTTTTTTTTCACTATATTTAACATTATATGCGGAGGTGTTAAAATTATATTCAGATGGTTTGAAAGATTTATTTTTATATGATATAGATGAAAGTAATTTAATTATTTTTATATGTGAATATGGTTCATCAGTATTATATAATATATAATCTGTATTATTATCCAAGGTATATTGTTTAAGTACAATATCATTATCAATAAATTGACTAATAACTACTGGGAATCCTTCAAAGCCATTCCATACATTAACAACCGGAACATTTGCTATTATTACGTCTTTGTTGTTATGATTAATTATAAATGGTTCTATATCTAAATCTTCTAAAGTATGATTTCTATGAGAATGACCTGATATATGCATATCTCCTTTTGCCTTGATAAAAATATTTTTAATTAAATTTCTAAATACGTTATTTGTATCTGTTGATCTTGTTTGATATTTTAGATCATCTGATATATGTATAGGTGAATGGGTAATAATAATATTATAAAAGGTATTATCTCCTCCTTCTTCCGTTTTTAAAAAATGTTTTTCTGGTAATGTTAATAATAAAGTTTCAAATGATGTTTCTACAGGATTTTTAGCAGTAAAAAATATATTTTTATTATATTGAAATGCATTATTAGCTGACTGAACTAATTGTAAATCATTTGTTCCTTTCCATGCTGTTATACCAGAACCCCAAATTTTAACTGACTTCCCCATAATTTTTATATTATCTATTATCATAGGTGATTCCATTTCTGTATATAGATAATTTAAATTTATAAATTTATTTTTTATAAAAATCTTTAAATTTTCATGACCAAATGATAAACCTAATTGTTCTAATATATAATCATGATTACCACCAATAAAATATACGGGTATATTTAAAGAATTAAGACTAATAAGAGATTTCCATATATTTATATTTTGTGTTTTTTCATAAATTACATCTATAAATAATTGATACATTCTATCGGTAAGTGTAATATCATTAAATAGATCTGGGAATCCTTTAATTTTGTCTAATATTATTTCATGATAGAATGTAAATATGTTATTATCTAAGGATCTTGATTCTTCATATGATATATCTCCTGCATGTATTAAGATATTTATATTTGAATTTTTTAATAAACTTATAGATTCATCTATATATCCGTGAGTGTCAGATATCACTCCTATTTTAACTTTACCAAAATTATTAACATTAAAATATATTGGTTCATTTGTTTTACCTATGTCATTTATTCCCATACGATCATGAAAAAAATTAAATTGAATTCTTCTTAATCTTGAACTTGGATCAAACGCTAAATATAACTGTTGATCATATATATTAATAGATCTTTGATTAAAAAAAGGATACCACGCTTTTTCAGTTTTAGCATTATTGTATATAATAGATAATAAATAATAAATAAATTCAGATAATGTCGCATCTTCTAATTTTATTATATTATTAATTTTATCTTTAATTTTATATGTGCAATGGTGTGTTTTTGAGTCCTCTAAACTTTTATAATGATTAAAATGTATTTGTATAGTTTCTGCATTATTTTCTAAATATTCCTTTAATTTATCATAATAAAAAGGATCTATCATATCTTTAATATTATTAAATATTTGTTCTCCTAGATTTTCTGATGCTGCTTTTTCACTAATATGCATATCTTTAGTATTATATTTTTTATAATTATACATACTACATTATATAGATAATATATTTTTATATATATAACTTCAAATAATAAATAATTTTATTATTTTTTTAATATTATTGAATATATTTATTAATATTAATTTGATTATTATCAATTTATTTAAAAATTAATAATTAAAATATTAATAACAACATATTTATAAAACAACTGAAGATAACATAATTTTTATATATTGTTATAATAAATATAAAACTAAAAATATTTAATATTTGTAATAATATATATGAAAACTTTATTATTTATAGTTTTTATAAATTATAAAAATTATGATTTTATAATAAAATATATTTATTATCTTTTGGTATGAATAATGTTTATTATAACTTTATTGAAAAAATTATTATAAATAAATTATACTTTATATATATGTTTATTATTATAAGTTATAATTAGCACCTTCTTATTTATTCACTATTTATTTTCTCTAAAATAGTAATAAAATAGCTAAAATAATATTTAAAATTTATAAATAATAATTATTTTTTATCAGAAAAATATTATAAATAATATTATGTAGAAAAATATTATTTATAAATAAAGTTAACAAGTTCCCATAATTAATTATTTAAAATTAGACATGTTTATTATTGTTTGTATGATTAGTGTTTATTATAACTATATTGAAAATTAAATTATTAATAAATTGTGCTTTCTATATATGTTTATTATTATAATCTATAATTATTATCTTTTGATTTTTAAAGAAATTATAAATATTTATCTGAATATAGCAATAATTATTATTTGTTTATTGTTAATTTACATATTACGATAATTATTAGTTTTAATAATTATTGTTATTTTCAGAAAAATATTTTAGAACATAGTTTAATTTCTTAAATATAACAATAAATAAAATAATTATTTTTTAATAAAGTTATAATAAATGGGAACTTTGTTTATTTATTTTTTAATTATTAATTTTAAAATAAACTTATAATAATTAAAGAAACATTATATAATAAATAGGTCTATTGATAGGATAATATATTTAAAATATTATTGTTATTTTCAGAGAAATAAAACTGCGTTCCAAAAATTAAACTAAACTACGTTTCGTTCATAAATAATTTATAATCTTAAATTATTGGCATCCTCAGAAAAATTAAAAAAAATAATATAAACTATGTTTAGTTTAATTTTTCTGAATTTTTTGGAACGTAGTTTAATTTCTCTGAAAATAACAATAATTTATGGGAACTTTGTTTAACTTCGTTTATTACACATATCATTAGTTTTAATAATAATTTTAATTATTTAAATTATTATTAAAATCAATAAATAAAGTTAACAAAGTTCCCATTAAATAAAATAATAGAAAACTTTGTTAATCACAATTATTTAAATTATTATTTTTTTAATTTTTAATATGTAATTTTTAAATAAACTGATAATAAACACATCCATTTATGAAAAAATAAAATATTTTCCAAAATTAAAAATAATTTTTTTACACAAAGTTTTTACAATTTGTCCCACCTGTCGCCCCCCGTTAATCCTTTACATTTTTATAGAAATCATGATTAACACGCAAATTAACATTTTTCATTAACTTTTTAAAATTCTATAAGATTATACATTTTTATAAATTTATAAAAAAAATAATGATTATATCTCAATTAAAAATCATAAAAAATGTAAAGGATTTTCCTTTACAAAAAAAGTTAATTAACTTTTTTTAAATTAAATAAGATTAAACATTTATATAAATATATTAAAATAAAATCATGATTACATCCTATTTTATAAATAATAAATTGTAAAGGATTTTTGTCCTTTAAAAAAGTTAATTTATTTTTTTTTAAAATTATATAGATAAATAAAGTTTATAATATTTATAAATAATAATTATTATTTAGTTAACTGGAAAAAACATTTTTAATTTATAAATGAACATATTTCATTTACTGTTTATTATTAGTTTAGTTAAAAATTTATAATTATTATTTATTGAAAATTATTGTTATTATCAGAAAAATTAAACTACGTTCCATTCCAAAATATTTTAATTTATGGTTTAAAAATTATTTTTATAATTTTTTTGAAAATAGCAATAATTATTTTAGTTTGCTAGAAAAATAAATTTATAAATAATAATTATAATGTATGGATAATTCATTATTTAAAATTGTTAGAATAATATTTATGAATAATTAATTATTTAAAATTATTAGAATAATATTTTAAATTTATAAATTTATAAATAATAATTTAGATTTATTAATAATTATTTTCTGAAAATAGCAATAATTAGACATATTTATTATATCTGTTATGATTGGTGTTTATTATAATCTTATTGAAAATAAAAATTAATTATGCTTTCTATATATGTTATTATAATAAGTTATAATTATTAGCTTTTTATATAATTAATAAAATATTTTTTTATTATTAATTTTAACAATAACTGTAATTATTTAAATTATTTTAATTTTCCATAAATGATAATAAATAGTAAAGATCATAATAAACATGTCTATTATTTAAAATTGTTAAGATAATATTTTAGATTTATAATTATTATGGCTATTATCAGAGAAATTATACAAATTTCAAAAAATTATTTTAGTTTGCCGAGAAAATATTATAGATTTATAAACAAAGTTTCCATTTATTATTTATTAAAAAATATAAAATAATAATTAAAATATTAATAAACAAAATTAATGAAGTTTCCATTTAGTATCACTATATTGAAATTTAAAATATATTTGTGTAATATAAAAATCAATAATAACCAAAAAATAATTTAATAATTAGATAAAAATGCTACAGTTATAACTTATATTAAACATATATAAAAAGCACAAATTATTTATAGTTTAAACTTCTTTTATTCTCAATAAGGTTATAATAAACACATACCCATTTTAAATAATTGATTTATGAATAATCAATTATTTAAAATCGTTAGGATAATTTTAAATTTATAAATGGTCATGTTTATTATCATCTCTTTTATTGGCTGTTTATTATCGTTTTTTTTAACTCTTAATTTAAGAAATTAATTTTTTTCTAAACACACTTGGAACAAAAATACACATAGTATCCGTATTATTATATTATTAGTAATAATAAAAATACGTAATTTAAAAATTAATAATATTAATATATTAAACCTATATGCACATTAATAATTACAATTCACATAATATAAATTAGTTTTTTTAATAACAATTATTAATTATTATTTTCAATAAGGATTATGATAAATAATAATCCGAACAGATGATAATAAACATGTCCATTAAATTAGATTATAATTTTATAATAAATTGAATAAGTTTAATTTTTTTTAGACTATAATATATTAATACATAAAAAATAAACTAATAATTGATATATTTATTATTATCTTATTAAAAATGTAAACTATTAATAAGCTTTATTTTCTATATTTGTTTATTATTATATATATATCATCTCATTTTAATTAAGTATTTATAAATATAATTATATTATTAAAAAACATATAAAAAATAGAATAATGTTTATTTACATTTTTAACTTTTTAAATATTTTCATTATTTATAATATATATTAATTATTCATTATATTTTAACAAAATTATAATAAATAATAATTAAAATATATGATAATAAATAAATCTTAATAATAATGATAATAAATATATTTTATAATAAAAATGAAAAATATAGATTATGTTTGTTTTTTTATATAAAACCTATTACCGTAGCCATTTTGGCTCAAGCAGTTAAAGTTTGCTTGTTCTGTGTGAGAAACGGAAAGACGAGTGCTGCAGACAGACACATACAAATGACGGAAAGCATGCAGTCGCAGATGGAAGCTATCCTGTTGCAGATGGAAAACCTGCAGTTGCAGCTGAAAAACCAGCAGTTGCAGATGGAAGATCTGCAGTTGCAGATGGAAGCCCTGCAGTTGCAGATGGATGACCAGCAGTTGCATCTGGGAGACCAGCTGTTGCAGATAGAAAATCTGCAGGGAGGGGTGGACGAATTGAAGAAGACAGATGTGAACGAATCGGAGAGTACGTCGGACATGCCTGCCAGTTCCAGACAGAACACCCCAAAGCGCAGACACAAAGTCCCCAGCACGAAGTGTGACCATGCGAAGCCGAAACTGGAGTACTGCTTCATCGGGGTGGATCAGTGTTCTCCTAAATGCATGGGTCTACATGCGGATGAGCTTAAGCAGCACGAATTGCATTCTTATATCGTGGCGTTGGTGGATGACACCAATCGTGAAAAGGTCGAGAAGGCAATATATCTTGCAACCGATAAAGACCTGACCGATTCCGATTGGCTAGATCTAGTAGGCAAGAACACGGTTACGGTGGATAACGTGTACAAATGTCTGCGAGAAGTGAATCGTACTCTTGACCTATCAGAGGTCAAATCACTTTTGAAGCAGCTTAATGCGACGACCTAAGCGATCACTGCATAATACCAAGAGTCGAGAATGAGCTTGCTCTTCTTGCGACAGTCTCTTGGTACCATTGCATCATAACCAGGTTCATTCCATCGTCAACAGTTTTATTAATAAAACTGTTGTTTTGTTATTTTTTTTCCAATAGTACTATATATGCTATTATATATAATTATTATAGTAATTCAAATGTAAAGATTAATTTTTATATTTAATAAAATTAGTAGGAAGCTTTATACATTGTATAATCTAGTATTAATTTCATTTCAGATAAAACTAATTTTATAGAATTAAACTATGATATATAAGAAGGCTTATATTTTAATATAAGACATGTTTATTATTATATGTTTCATTTATTATTTATTATTTAAGTATATTTAAAAATTAATAATAAAAATATTAATAAATGAAGTTCCTATTTATTATCACTATTAAAAATTAATAATAATCAAAAATAATTTAATATTTAGATGATAATACTACAATAATAAACATATATAGAAAGCACAAATTATTTTTAATAAGATTATAATAAACACTAATCATAACATATGATAATAAATAAGTCTAATAATAATTTAGATTTATGAATAATTAATTATTTAAAATTGTTAGGATAATATTTGAGATTTATAAATAATTAAAGTTATTATTAAAACTAATTATTTGTATAATATACAAATTAATAATAAATAATAAGTTTTTTAACTTTTAATAAAATAATAATAAATATGTTTATTTTTAAATAAATTAATAATACACATTAAAATAAATAGAAGATACTAAATTTGTCTAATTATAATTGATAAATAAATATTTATAACATTTATTTGATATGAACTTTATTTATTTTATAAATAAAGTTAACAAAGATTTAATATAAATTAAATAAGATAATGGTTTTATAATAAATTGAATAAAGATATTTTTAACTTGGGATAAAATTTGGAACTTTGTTTATTTAAAAATAAAAAATAAAAAATTGATAAATCAATTTTTTATTTTTTATTTTTAAATATAAATTTTACCGTAGCCATTTTGGCTCAAGTTTGACTTATATTTTGCAGCAAATCAATATTATTATCAAAAATATAACTATGATTATATCAGAAATATATTTTTGTATTAAAGGAATTATTCAATGGATAACACAAAATAATTCTACGGATAACGATAAATTTAAAACACCCCCAATAAAAATTAATGATCCTTTTAGAACACCACCACCAGCTCCCAAATACGTAAAATTAATTGATGATAACTTATAATATATTTTATTTTTTTTTTAATTATAATTTATACAAATATAAAATAATTATTCTAATATAAAAATATCCTTAATATATAAATATTAGACTGAAATAACATTAGGCTTATTCATTTTATTATAAAATAGGAACGTAGTTTATTTTCATTATTATAATTATGAAACTAAAAATAAGTAATATTTATATTATTATTATTTTTAGAGAAATTAAACTAAACTACGTTTTGTTCCAAAATAATTTGTAAATCTTACATTATTGCATCATCAGAGATATTATACAAATTTACAAAAAAAATAAAATAAACTACCCCCTTCCAAAATATTTTAATTTATGGTTTAAAAAATTATTTTGGAACGGAACCTAGTTTAGTTTAATTTTTCTGAAATTTTTAGAACGCAGTTTAATTTCTCTGAAAATAACAATAAAATATTAATTAAAAATATTTATTATTGTTTTTGAATATACTAAAATATTAAATAAAGTAATAATAATTATAAAAATAAATTGATTAATAATAATCATATTTATAATTTAGTTTTCCGGAAAAATATTTTAGATTTATAAATAATTATTTAAATTTTAAAGAAATTATAAAAATTGTAAAATATTTTGAATTTTTATAATTTCTCTAAAATTATCTAATTTTTCTAAAAACATAAATAATTATTTTGAATAAAGTCTTAGATATATACATAATTATATTTTATTATAATTGGATCAATTTTATAATTAAGTAATTATTTTAATTTTCTAAATATTTTAGATTTATAAATAAATATATTTATTATTATCTATTATAATTAGTGTTTATTATAACCATATTGAAAATAATACAATATATTGTGTTTCTTATATATGTTTATTATAATATATAATTTTTTCCATCTAATTATTAAATTATTAATTTATATATTACACAAATTATTATTAAAACCTATAATTTAAATAAAATAATATGAATTTTAGTTATTTAAATTATAAGTTTTAATAAAGTGATAATAAATGAAAACTTTGTTTATTTATTGTTTAATTTTTAAATAAACTGATAATAAACAGTAAAATAAATATATGATAATAAATTATTATGAATAATAATGTGTGTAATCATTAACACAAAAATAAGTTTATTCAATAAAGGTTCTCTTTATATTAGTAAATATTGTTATTTCATTATTTATAATATTATTAATTTTTTAAAATTTTATAAATATATGATATAAAAATAGTAATATTAATTAATAATTTTTTTTAATATGTATTTTTTATTATTATTATTTACATAATTACAAATATAATTTTCAAAAATATATAATTTAGTTTTAACTATAAGTTTTGTTGTAATTTCATTATATAAAAGTTTGTGCATTATCAAAATAATAATTATATTTGTTAATTTATTTATATGTTATGAACCTTATTTATATTTAAATATTTATATAGATATTTATATGAATAATAAATTATAAATGTAGTTTCCAAGATTTATAATATCTATAGGAATCATATTTATATGTCATTAATAATATAATAAAAACTTTTATCATAATATTTTATTATAAATAAATATTATGGAACTTGGTTTAGTTTTTATGAAAATAGCAAAAATAGATATCAAAAAAATAAAAAGTAGTTTGTATAAAAATATTATTAGACAAATAATATTTTTGTAAAATAAATAATAACTTAAATATAATTATTATAATAATATTATATTTTATATTGTTTGTATAGAATTATAAACGAAGTTCTAAAAATATATTTATATAATAGATAATATATATATTTTATAAATATATTATATGGCAACATTAGATTCACAATTTCAAGAAATTTATGATACTATGATGGGATACGGTAATTTTGTAATTGTTTCTGGTAATACTATTATAAATGGTAATGCAAGTATAAATTCAGATTTATGTGTATTAGGATCAACTATATTAAATAATAATACAACTATGAACTCTAATTTAAATATATTAGGTAATTTAGTAGTTAATAATATTGGAACTATATTATCATCACTATATATTTCAAATAATAGCATAATAAATAATAATTTAACAGGTGCCGCAAATATATATGTTTCTGGTAATACATATATCCAAAATAATTTACAAGTTGGAAATACTATATTAATTAATTCTACTACAATCGGTTCTACTATTAATATTTCTGATGTTACAATATTAAATCAAGGTTTAAATATAAATAATATTGGTGCTTTAAATAATTCATTAACTTTAAATGCAAATATTATTAATATAGGTAATACTAATTCTAAAATATTTTTTAATGGAACTTCTACATATATTGCAAGTTCTCAGTTATTATTATCAGATAAATTAATATCATTGAATTCTATATCAAATAGTTCAGGTATAGATTTAGGTGGTGATTGTGGAATTGAAATATTAGGTACGAGTGGAATAGGTTATATTAAAACATCTTTAGATGCATCTAGATATATTATCCAACCACCATTAATAAGTCAATTAAGTTATATTGCTATTCAAGATATAAATAATAATATAAATATTTCTGGATCAGCATATTTAAATACTGTATCAATAATATCATCTTTAAATGTATCAGGGATAACAACATTTAATAATATTACTGCTTTAAGTTCTTTAATAGTAAATAATAATGCATCATTTTATGGTAATGTATCTACAATAGGTATATTAAATGTTTCAGGAAATACATTATTTATAGGTAATAATACTATATTTGGAAATATAAATGTTTCAGGTAATGTTATATTACAAGGTTCAACAAGTATATTATCAAATTTAAATGTTGGTAATTCACAAATAATACAAGGAAATACTACATATTTAGGAATATTAAATGTATTAAATAATAGTATTTTACAAAATACTACTATATTATCTAATATAACTTCTCAAGGATTAACTATGTTTAATAATTTAGTAACAATTAATAGTAATTTAAATATATCAAATAATTATATTTGTAATAATAATATCAGTATAAACTCAAAATTATATGTTTCAGGATATACAATTATAAATAATTCTAGTAGTATTAATTCATCATTAAATGTATTAGGAAATACTATTATAAATTCAAATATTACAATTTATTCTAATTTAAATTTACAAAATTATATATTATTACCATTACCTAATTATCCGGATAATACAACAGCTAAAAATAATGGTATTCCTATTTATGGTTTTTATAGAACTGGTGATATTGTTAAAATAAGACTTAATGATGATCCACCAACTATTACACTTAAAGGTAATTCAACTATTTCTATAAATTATGGTTCAGCTTATACAGAATTGGGAATAACTGTAACTAGTCCATTATATACTAATTTATATGGTTATATTTATAGTATTGGTTCAGGAACAAATAATATAATTACAAATCAAATTTTAGTATCTGGGACTTCCACATTAATAACTCAACCATCAAGTTTAACTACCGGTTCTTATTTAGTTTCTTATAATGCTACAGATCCAGATGGATTAATTGGTTATACTACTAGAAATTTAACAGTTACACCACCACCACCACCCCCACCCACAGGACTTACAAGTTTACCAACAACTTTTACACAATATGGTAATGTATTTTCATTTTCACAACCTCCCGGAGACAGTTTTTATCAGGTATATTCTGTATCAATGTCATATTCAGGTTCTATTATTTCAATTGGAACAAGAACTAATTTACTAAAAGGAGCTATATATATTTATCAAATAATAAATAATGTATGGACTCAATTAGGTAATACAATAGTAGGATCTGCTAATAGCGATCAAATGCAATACGCTAAGCTTTCATATGATGGATTATCTATAATTGTGAGTGGATATAATTATAAGATGACCACAATATATTCTGGTAAAGTGGAAGTATATAATTATAATGGTTCTTCGTGGATTAAGAAAGGTCAAACTTTATATGGTAATACTAGTAATATTAATGGTGATTTCGGATATCAGATATATATTTCGTATGATACTAATATAATAACTATAGCTTGTTGGCCGAGCATTTCTATCCCAGTTATACTACAAGTATATCAATATAGTGGAACTCAATGGATTCAATTAGGTAATTCAATAAATGTATTACCTAATACCAATTCATGGCAAGGTACTTATGTTTCCAGTACTGGACTAATAAATGCATATGGTGCATATAATGGTTCATATACATATATCATTGCAAGTAAATATAATTCGCAATCATCTACATGGGAACAACTAGGTTCTATGATTACACAAAGTAGATATAATTTAAATGGAAATCCCACTATGCCTTTATTATCTGAAAGTGGTAATATTATGATTGTTTTATCTAATTCTAAAACTATTTATTCTTTCTTCTATAATAATATTGATTGGATTATAATTAGTAGTTATACTGTAAACTTTGATATCCCACCCTGGTGGCCTTGGGTTTCAGTGTCTGCTGACTGTATGCTATTAACAAGTACTTTGCCTATGTCTAATTCTTACCTACAATTTTATGGTTATAAGAATTCTGCATGGCAATTTATTAATTATTATGACACAGCATATCAATATATGGATGGAGCCTACAATTCTTCTAACGTTGTATGTATATCAGGCAATGGGAAATATGTTATATCTTCTGGATCAGGATGGAGTCTTCCTCTTAATTCAATACGTATAAGAATATACCAAATTAATTAAAGAAATAATTAATGGACAATATATATATAGTCTAAGAAAAAATTAGACTTATTCATTTTATTATAATCTTATTCAATTCATAAAAAAACATTTATACAATAAAACAATATGAATTTCCCGCTGAATAAATTATATTTTCATATATTTTATTATTAGTTAGATGAAACATTATCCTATTCAATTTATAATAAAATTATAATCTTATTTAATTCATAAAAATGTAACTTTGTTCATTTATAAAATAAATGAACTTAATAAATTACTAAAAAATCCTACTAATAAATAAAATTTATTTATAAATTAAACTGTGTTCCAAAAGATTATGATTTTATAATAAATTGAATATGGATAATTTTTCTTCAGACTAATAATACTATATATATTTTAGTCTAATTAACAATAATATAAAATATATTTTTAAATAATTATAAATAAACTTCCAAAATAATAAATATTTGATACATTAAAAATATTTTTAAATTTTACATAGCATATGTTATCATTACATACTACAGATATATTTAATAATATTGGATATACTACTAGATTATTATATATAATATCTCCACCAATGCTAATATTTATATTTTCGGGTGGAAATATAACTAGTAATTATTGGTGTTTAACAAATAAGAATATAGGGCAACCATGGATAGGATTAGATATTAATAGAACAGTATTTAATCCAACATTATATAATTGAAGTTTAGGTTTATCTATATCATTTCAAATAAATTTTTCACAATTTTATTATGATTTATTTACTTTTAGAGGTTCCGGTTCTGGTTCAAATAGAGGATTATATCATCTTCATAATCAGAATAGCACTTATATAGGTATTGATTCTAATGCTATTGCGTTTAATACAAATTTAATAGGTAATAATTCACTATTATTTAGTTTTCCTAATGATAGCTCATTTACTATTTGGAAAAATGGAAATATTTCTTATTAAGGTTCTATGTCTTGTAATGTATTTCCAACAACACCCACGGGTCCTGATGTATATATTGGAATTTCACAAATAGACTCTAATTATTTATTAACTGGTACTATAACTAATATTAAAATTTGGAATCAACCTATGGTTTGGACTAGTGATTTATTTAGTTAAATATATGAATTAATTTATTCTTAATTCAGAAAAATTATATATATTATTGCTATTTTCAGATAAATTATAAAAATTTTAAAGAAATTATAAAATATTTTAGAAAAATTATATTAAATATTTTAATTACACTATACACATGTATAGTTTATGTAGTATCTTATAGAATAAACGAAGTTCTATAATAATATTAATTATTTATTTTAAAAATTATACTTCTGAAAACTAAATAATAATTGTAACTTAATTTAATATACTAATTTTTTTTTAAAAATAAACAAAGTTAACAAAGTTCCCAATTTATACATTTTTAAACATCCTAAATGTAAAACATTTTATTTTTTTCCCAAACGCACTGTATTTGTATATATGCTATTAGATATAATTATTATTGCTATTTTCAGAGAAATATAAAAATTTCAAAAAAAATATAAAATAATTTTTTAAATCATAAATTAAAATATTTTCAGAGAAATTATAAAAATTTCAGAAAAATTATAAAATAATTTTTTAAACCATAAATTAAAATATTTTGGAAACTTCGTTAACTTATTTTATTTTTTTTTAAATTTTTTATAATTTTTATGGGGATAAACGAAGTTCCAATAATTAAAGATTTATAATTTTTTTATAATTTTTATGAAATTTTTATAATTTCTCTGAAAATAACAATAAAATATTTTCGGAACTTCGTTAACTTATTTATTTTTTTTAAATTTTTTATAATTTATATGAAGATAAAGAAGTTTCAATAATTAAAGATTTATATATTTTTTATAATTTATTTGAATATAATAATAAAATAAAAAAAATATTTAAAAAATTAAAAAAAAATATTTTTTTAATTTTTTAAATAAAGCGATAATAATCAGCAAATGAAAGAGATAATAATAAACATGTCCATTTTTACTATTTTCAGAGAAAATATAAAATATGACTATATTTATTATATTTTATTTATAATTATAATTTATTATACAATATTAATATATTTTTAGATTTTTATTGTAGATTTTTTTTAGATTTTTTTTTTGATGATTTTTTAGATACTACTTTTTTTGATGTAGATTTTTTTTTTGATGTTTTTTTACTTCCACCAATAAGACTTTTAGATTTTTTAGATTTATTTTTTTTAGAACTTTTTTTAGAAACTTTAGTAGATTTAGAAGATTTTTTAACTTTAGATGTTTTTTTAACTTTAGATGTTTTCTTTTTTGCACCACCTATATTTTTCTCAGTTAATTTAATAAGTTGTTTATTATCCTTAAAATCATTGTCATCATCTTGAGGGTCATAGAGATTATTATTTAAATTATTAGAAGATTTATCTAATTTTGTAATGTTAGTATTACCACCTAAGAAAGTCATATTTGAGTTTGAGAGTTTCTTAGATTTTTTTTTAGGAGATTTTTTAACAGATTTAGATAGTTTTTTTACTGATTTTTTTGTGGATGGTTTTTTAGATGTTTTTTTAGATGTTTTTTTAGATGTTTTTTTAGATGTTTTTGTTTTTCCTCCATTTTGGGAATTTATAAGAAAATCAGCATTTTCGATAAGATTATGAGAAGTATTTATTTCTTTATGATTTTTACTAAGCGCCATAATAGTATATAATATATATAGATAATTTTTTAAAATATTTTTTTTTATTTTTTTTATAATAAAATTATAATCTTTTATAATATATTTATTTATAAATGGAAATGTTTAGTATCTTCTGTTATGATTAGTGTTTATCATAAACTTGTTGAAAATAATAATATAAATAAATTAGCTTTCTACACATGTTTATTATTATAATTTATAATTAGCGCCGTTTAATTATTAACTATTTTTTGTTTATTATCTAAATTATTTAAATTATTATTAAAATTAATAATTTAAATAAAATAATAAGAACTACAATTATTTAAATTATTAGTTTTTAATTTTTAAATAAACTGATAATAAACAGTAAACAAAACAGAAGATAATAAACATGTACAATTAAAGATTTAAAATTATAAAAAAATTAGAAAATTATTTTTGAACATAGCGTAGCGTAATTTTATAATTTATCTAAGAATAATAATACATATTTTAAATAAAAATTAATTAAAAAAATCTATTATAGAAGAAAAAAATATTTTAAATATTTTTTTATATAATTTTTTATAATATATAAGCCACCACTATATGAATAAAATTATTATAATTTTTTAATGTTTATCATTAATAATAATAATTTATAATTGCCTTTCATATGAATTTTTATAACAGTCGTAATAAAAGTTAATCTATATTGTTATATCTGGTTTATTATTTTTTATATTACGTGTTTTAGGTATTATTAATAGCAATTCTGATATGTTTATTATAAATTTTATTCCTATAATTTTCCCCTTTAATTAAATAAATTTTTATAATTTTTCTGAAAATAGCAATAATTAATTTTATATTTTTATTATTGATCTTTGAATATCCAAAATTATGTTTACCTGAAAAATTATTAAATATTTTAAAGTCTATAAAAACTATTAGATTATAATATTTGATTGTTTACGTTTATATTAATTTAGTAAAGTTTTTTTAAAAACACCTAAATATATCTATTTATCGGATTCCATTATTTTTTCTTACTAAATCTCAATATTTACTATTTACTAGTCCATGATAAATCTGTAATTGTAATATTATATATTTATTTTATTTTTTTTGAAATTTTTATAATTTCTCTGAAAATGTAATAATGTAAGATTTCAAAATTATTTTGGAATGGAACGTAGTTTAGTTTAATTTTTCTGAAATTTTTATAATTTATCTGAAAATAATAATAAATAAAATTTATATTTATTCAGACGTCTTTTATATATAGATCTAGAAATTTGTTTATTATTTAATAAACATAGTTCCAGACATACAATTTTATTATAAATAAATATTAAATATTTTTAGTTTCATAATTATAATAATATATATATTTGAAACTTTGTTTATTTATATATAAGAAAACTATTTTATAAAAATAAATAAATTTATTTTTTTCATAGTCTAAAAATTTATTAAAATTAAAAAAAAATATTCATTTGTCTAAAATTTTATAATTTTGCTAAAAATAGATAATAATCAATATAATAATAAACTAATTATAAATTTAAATATTGTAATTATAATATATGTAGTTTCAAATTTGTTTTTTTTCTAAAAAAAGTAATATATTTTATTTTTTTTAACAAAGTTATAAATATTATAAAAATAAATATACATATTACTTTTATAATATTTTTTTTTAGAATTTAAAATAATTATTAGTTATTTTATTAATAAAATTAAATTGGATCATCATCATTATCAACACGTTCATCAATATATTGGAATCTTTTAGGTACTTCAATAAAATTTATATAATTTTTACTATTATCAACATTATTTATATTATATTTATGAGTTATATGAATAAAAAATTTTTTATCTCCTTTAATTGAAATAATAATTCCTGGAATTATTCCATCATATGAATGCATAATTCCTTTATAGTAATGACCTTCATCACCATAAATTTCTATTTCAAATAAATCAGATGCTTTAGTTTTATTAGCATTAGGTATATTTAAAGCTAATAAATTATTTGTTATTTTAACTTTTTTTACTTGTCTATTCATGTTTTTATCTATATATTCTCTATCTTCTGTTAAATTTCTTTGTGTAAAAAAATAATCAATACATAAAAAAATTGATTTATAAGATTTATAAACATCAAATGCTTCCCCCAAATCAGCCATTGTATTATAATACAATATTAACTTTAAATTTATATCATAATTTATTTATAATATTATTAATATAATTATAATTATTAATAATTAATAATGGTATTGATATATTATGTATAACAAATATTATATAAATTAAAATTTCAAATAAATAATAACATATAATAATTATACATAAATTAATAATATATTTATGCGGTGCTTCCTTTTCCTATAATAGATTAGACTTTTTTTAAATTAAAATAAACAAAGTTTCCTAATTACAAATATTTATTATTATTTTTTAAATATATTGTTTATGATCTATTATATTAAATAAATTATTAGACATAATATTTTTAAAATTATATTAATAAATTAAATAAGAATCCAAATTACACAATAAAATGACAACATAATATCATATAATTTTTCATCAATTTTAATAAATCTAGGACACTTTATAAAAAATATTATATTATATATAATCTGTAAATTAATTTCTATTTATATTTATATTAATATGGCAGATGCTACATATAATATGATTGAAAATATATTAACTATATTATCAAATAAAGCCTCTATTAATAATGGTATTGATATGTTAAATTTACCAACAGATAATGATAAAATTCTTCCCTTTAGAAGTATAGATATAGATAATATAATAAGTCGCGCAGAATTAAAATTATCTATATATGATAAATCTTTTAATATATCACAACTTGAAAATTATCCGATAAATCTAAATATAGATTCTACTAATATTTTATCAGTAAATAAAAATAATATTTTATTTAATACATTATCAACTTTACAAGATACAAATATAAATGGAATATTAAATATATCAAATGTGTCAATATTTTATAGTGATACTACATTATTAACACAATTAAATGTTCCTCAAATACAAACTTATAATATTAATCCTTATATAAATTCTGAAATTCCAGAAAATCAAATATTAAATATTCATGGAAAATATATTAATATAGGCGATCAAAATTCTATTGTTAGAATTCAAGGAACAACCACATATATTGCATCCACAGAATTATTAACAAATGAAAAAACATTAACATTAAATTCTAAATATATTGATTACATTGAACCATTAGATAATGGTTATTTATGTGGAATAGAAATATTAGGATTAGATAGAAGAGGATTTATTAGAACTAATTTGGATAGTACTAGATTTGAAATATTACCTCCGAGTGGAAATAACACAACTAATTATATTTTAACAGTAGATTTAGATAATAATTTAACTATAAGTGGTATTACTAGTTTATTAGGTTCTTTAAATGTATTAAATACAGCATTTTTAACAGATTTAGAAGTATCTAATACTACAAAATTATTTAATGATGTTTATTTATATAGTAATTTATTTGTATCTAATAATACTATTTTATATAATAATACTAGTGTTATATCTTCTTTATATGTTTCTGGAAAAACAATATTAGAATCTTTAAATGTTAATAATAATACTATACTTAATGATACATATATTAATACTACATTAAATATTTCAGGTTTAACAAATGTTAATAATATTATCATTAATGATAATATTACTGTTTGTTCTGATTTAATTTTATTAGGATCATTGAATATTATGAATTCATCTATTAATACTATTAATGGCGATCTTATTCTTAATGGCAATACAATTATTAATAATAACTTTACAGCAAATAGTCCAATTAATATTAATAATTTATTAACTGTTGTTAATGATACAAAATTAGAGTCTGATTTATATGTTAATAAAAATATATATGTTGATAATATAAATTCTTTAAATGATACAATTAATATTAAAGGTAATAATATTAATATTGGTGATCATAATTCTATAATAAATATTATAGGAACAACCACATATGTAGCAACTATAGACACAATTATAAAAGACAAATTATTTACATTAAATATAAATGATACTGAAAACGGGCCTGCAGATATTGGTTTTATGTGTGGTTTGGAAATTTTAGGAACTTCAGGAACTGGATATATTAAAACATCCGAAGACGCAACACGTTTTCTAATAAAACCTCCTAATGGAATAGAACAATATATAGCTACTGTAGATCTAAACAAAAATTTAAATATGATAGAAACAAGTAATTTTTGTGGTCCTACTAATATTTTATCTCAATTAAATATTAGCGGAACAACAATAATTAATAATAATATATCAATACTAACACAATTAAATATAAATGGTGATATATATAATCAAAATAATATTACTTTTAATAGTAATTTAAATGTATTAAATAATTCAACATTTAATAAAACTACTTTTATTAGCACTTTAAATATATCAGGTTATAGTATTTTTGATAATGAAGCTTCTTTTAATACTAATTTAAATGTTAATAATTTAAATGTTATTAATTCAATAACTATTAATGGTGAACTTGATATAAATGTACCTAATGTATTTATTACAAATAAATTAAATGTGTTAGGTGATACTTTATTAAAAAATAAAACTAGTATAATGTCTTCTTTAAATGTTTCTGGTATATGTTATTTATCTAATGTTTCAATTAACTCTGAATTACAAGTTTCAGGTAATACAAAATTATGTTTAGCAAACATAGATTCTTTAGTGGTTAATAGTAATACAACAATTAACTCACCTTTAAATATATATGGAAATGCATTATTATATAATAATACAAGTATATTATCATCTTTAAATGTATCAGGACAAACTATACTGAATTTATTACAAGTTAATGACACTACTATAAATAATGGATTAATATATAATTTAATTGGAAAATATATTACCGGAACTTCATTACATATTATTAATGATACTACTTTAAATTCTTTAAATGTTTCAGGTAAAACTAATCTTAATTCAGAATTATATGTTTCTGGATTATCTATATTTAATAATAATGTATCTTTTATGTCAAATATTAATATTAGCGGAATTACTAATTTACATAATATATTAAATTTATTATCTTTATCAAAAGAACAAATAAATAATTTAATTAATCCTATTAATGGAAATATTATTTTTAATAATAATACTAACAGAATAAATATTTATTCTAATAATAAATGGGTTGAAGTATTAGATAATTCTTATATTAATATTAATGGTACATCTATATTTAATAGTTATGTTTCTATTAATTCAACTTTAAATAGTAATCAGATAAATTCTAATTTAGTAAATACTAATTTATTAAAATCTAATATATTAAATACTAATGAATTATTAATAATTAATGATACAACTTGTAATAATTCATTATTAGTAAATAATGAATTATTTACTAATAATATACAATCATATAATAGTTTACCTCTTAATATTAAAGGTGATGTAATAAATATAGGTGATATAAATTCATGTGTAAATATTATGGGAACTGCAACATATATAGCTACTGTAAATTTAAGTGTTCAAGATAAATTAATATTATTAAATTTAGATGAACATAATAATGCATTAGATATTGGTATGGATAGTGGCATTTTAATAGCTGGGAACAAGGGATACGGATATATTAAAACAAATGAAGAAGCAACTAGATTTATTATTAAGACACCCATAAAAAATGATTATGATTATATAGCAACTTTAGATCAATATAATAATTTACATATTAGTGGAAAGACAATGTTATTAGATCAGGTATCCATTAATTCTAATTTAAATATATCTGGATACGCACAATTTAATTCAGAGGTATTTGTTAATAATGATATAAATATTATAGGAGAAGCTAATTTTTATGATTCTCTTAATGTACATTCTGAATTAAATGTTTTAGGATCTAGTATATTAAATAATGGAACAATTTTAACCACATTAAATATTTCAGGTAATACTATTTTTGAAGCAAATAATACTATAAAATCTGATTTAACTGTTAAAGGTAATACTATTTTAAATGATACATTTATAAAATCTAATTTAAATATCGCAAATAATATCTCTGTTTTTTCTAATTTATTTATTTCTGGTATATCATTTTTAGATGGTGGTGCTATTATAAATACTGAATTATATGCAATAGGTAATACAATATTGGAAAATACAACTAGTGTTAATTCAATATTAAATGTTAAAAATAATGGTATATTTAATTCTGATTTATTAATAAAAGGATATGGATTATTTAATAATGTATCTATTAATTCATATTTAAATGTTTCTGATAATGCTATTATGAAATCAAATATTTATGTTAGTGGTAGTACATATTTAAATAATACATATATCAATTCTAATTTAGATATTAAAGGAATTACAACTATGATAAATGGTGCTATTATTAATAATTCAATAGATATTTATGGTAATACACTATTAAATGGTAATAATACAACAATTAATTCGCCACTATTAATTTTAACAGATACCACTATATTATCTAATTTGTATGTTTCTAAAATAGGTATTTTAAATAATATTTTAGTTAATGAAAATATTAATATTAATAATAATGCAACTATTAATTCTAATTTAAATGTTTCTAATAATGCAATATTAAATAATTTTAGTGCAAATATTGGAACTATTAATTCATCATTATATATTCTACAAAATTTATCAATTAATAGTTCATTAAATGTATCAAATTTTACAATATTAAATAATTCTGTTAGTATTAATAGTTCATTAAATGTATCAAGTAATAGTTTATTAAATGGAACTGTAACAGTATTAAGTATATTAAATGTATCAGGAATTAGCACTTTTAATAATAAGATTATGATGAATTCTATTAATAATATATTAAATGGGGCTATAATAAATACAAATACTATTAATTCTATATTATTTGTATCTGGAAATAGTATATTACAAGGAAATACAAGTTTAAACAATTCTTTATATGTTTCTGGAAATACTTATTTAAATAATAATTTATTTATTACTGGAATAAGTATTTTTAATAATTATGTATCATTTAATAGTTCCTTAAATATTTCTGGTAATACTATTTTAAATAATAATTTATCATTAAATAGTTCATTAAATGTTTCTGGCAATAGTATATTTAATACAGTTAACATATTGGGTGATACATCTATTAAGTCTAACTTATATATTAATAATAATTTATTAGTTTATAATAATACTACATTATTTAGTAATTTAAATGTAATAAATCCAACTATATTAAATAATATTACTACATGCTTAAGTTCTATTAATGTATCAGGAATAGCATTTTTAGAAGGTGGAGCAATAATAGAAAATGATTTATATGTGGATAATTATGCAAATATTAATACATTAAATGTTTCAAATACTACTATATTAAATAATTATGTATCAGTTAATTCTCTATTAACAGCTAGATCTGTAAAAATAGATAATGCTAATATTACTTCATTAAATTTATATAATAATACTATTTTTACTAATTTAAATGTATTAGGTAATACATTACAAAATACTGTTTCTATATTAAGTTTTTTAACTGTTTCAGGTAATTCTACATTAAATAATACTTCTATATTAGGTTATCTTAATATATCAAATAACACAATATTATCAGGAAATTTAAGTTTATTAAGTAATATAAATATTTCTGGAAATTCATTATTATATGGAAATACTACAGTACTTAGTAATATATATATATCTGGAATTTCTATATTACTAAATCAGACAAGTTTAGGAAGTTCTCTTAATGTTTCTGGAATTTCAATATTACAAAATAATGTAAGTTTATTAAGTTCTCTAAATATTTCTGGAAATAGTATTATAAATGGAAATTTAAATGTTTCAGGTATTAGTAATTTCAATAATTCTGTATATATAAATGATATTACAATATATAACAGTCTATTTATATCAGGTGATACTAATTTATTAAATAATATTAATATAACAGGAAAAACTAAACTAGCTAAATCTTTAACTGTTATGGATGATACTTATCTATATAATTCTTTAAATGTATCATCATACACAATATTAAATAATAATTTAACATTAAATAGTTCTTTATATGTATCACAATTATCCATATTAATAGGTAATACTAGTATTAATAGTAATCTTTATGTTTCTGGAAATTCTATATTAAATAATGTTTCTTTACTTAGTTCTTTAAATGTTTCAGGTATAACATTAATACAAAATAACATATCATTATTAAGTTCTTTATTTGTTTCTGGTAATGTTAATCTATTAAATTCTATTATGATTTCAGGAAATAGCATTATAAAAGGATCATCTAGTTTTTTAAGTAATTTAACTATTTCAGGAAATACTAATATATTAAATGATATCAATATAAGAAATAATATGTATATATCTGGTAATTCTACATTATATGGTAGTTCTAATATAGTTAATGATTTAACTATAACAGGAAACACACTTATTAATAATAATACAACTGTATTATCAAATATTAATATTTCAGGTAATACATATATTTATGGAAATACTAGTTTTATGAGTTCTATTAATGTTGTAGGAAATACTATTATAAATGGATCATTATTAATATCTAATACTTCATTATTACAACAAACTTCAATATTAAGTTCTTTAAATGTTTCTGGAAATACAATATTAAATTTATTAAATGTATCAAATAATTCATTATTTTATGGATCAATTACTTGTAATAATTCTATAAATATTTATGGTAATACATTATTGCAAAATAAAGTATCTATTAATAGTTCTTTTAATGTTTCTGGAATTTCAATATTACAAAATAATGTAAGTTTATTAAGTTCTCTAAATATTTCTGGGAATAGTATTATAAATGGAAATTTAAATGTTTCAGGTATTAGTAGTTTTAATAATTCTGTATATATAAATGATATTACAATATATAATAGTTTATTCATTTCGGGTGATACCTATCTATTAAATAATGTTAATATAACAGGAAAAACAAAATTAGCTAATTCATTAACTGTTATAGGTGATACTTATTTATCTAATTCTTTAAATGTATCATCGTATACAATATTAAATAATAATTTAACATTAAAAAGTTCGTTATATGTATCACAATTATCAATATTAGTAGGTAATACTAGTATTAATAGTAATCTTTATGTTTCTGGATCTTCAATATTAAATAATATTTCTTTACTTAGTTCTTTAAATGTTTCAGGTATAACATTAATACAAAATAATATATCATTATTAAGTTCTTTATTTGTTTCTGGTAATGTTAATTTATTAAATTCTATTATGGTTTTTGGAAATAGTATTATAGAAGGTTCAGCAAGTTTTTTGAATAATTTAACTATTTCAGGAAATACTAATATATTAGGTGATATCAATATAAAAAATAATATGTATATATCTGGTAATTCTACTTTATATGGTATTACTAATATAGGTAATGATTTAACTATAACCGGAAACACACTTATTAATAATAATACAACTATATTATCAAATATAAATATTTCTGGTAATGCTTCTATTTATGGAAATACTAGTTTTATGAGTTCTATTAATATTGAAAAAAATACAATTATAAAAGGATCATTATTGATATCTAATAATTCATTATTACAACAAACATCAATATTAAGTTCTTTAAATGTTTCTGGAAATACAATATTAAATTTATTAAATGTATTAAATAATTCACTATTATATGGATCAGTTACTTGTAATAATTCTATAAATATATCTGGTAATACATTATTGCAAAATACAGTATCTATTAATAGTTCTATTAATATATCAGGCATTGCTATATTACAAGGTTCAACAAGTTTACTTAATTCTTTAAATGTTTTAGGTAATACAAATTTACAAGGTATAACTACTATAATGAGTTCATTAAATATTTTAGGAAATTCAACATTACAAGGAATTACAACAATTAATAGTTCTTTAAATGTGTCAAGTTATACTATATTATGGAATAATACTAGTATCTTAAGTTCATTAAATGTTTCTGGTGATACTTTATTTAATGGTCCCGTATATTATAATAATTCAGTTAATATATCTGGTAATACATTATTACATAATAATACTACATTATTAAGTTCAATTAATATATTAGGAAATAGTATTATACAAGGTTCAACTTCTATCAATGGTATATTAAATGTTTCTAGTAATACTATATTACAAGGGTTAACAACTATTAGTTATTTAACTATTTCAGGTAATACTTTATTACAAACTACAACAATATTAAGTACATTAAATATTTCAGGTAATACTATTATCCAAGGATTTAGCACAGTATTATCATCTTTAAATATTATTGGGAATACTACTATTAATTCAAATTTAAATGTATCTGGTAATTCTTATTTAGTTGGAAATACAAATATAATAACAACTAATTTACCGTTAGTTTCTAATATTATTAATAATATTTCATGGACAGGAAGTAATACAGCATATCAACCTGGAGAATTAATAGGAACTACACAAGTCCAAATAATAGCTTTATCACCAACCACATATGTATATAATCAATACCCATTATTATATCCCGGTTATTCTTATAAATTATCTATGACTGTTAAATTTGTTAATAATATATCGAATTTAGTATTATCTATAACAAATACAGATACATGGGCAACAGCTGTAAGTCGTGAATTTACTTATATTGATGGATTATTAAATAATGATTATACTATTATAAATTGGGTATTTACTCCACCTATAAGAATTAATTCATATAATCCAAATATATTTAATTTATATATTGGATCACATCAAACACAAAATATAAATCAACAACAAAATGCAATTATTAAATATTATAATTTAACAATTCAACCATTAGACGGAAACTTAAATATACAAGGATCATTAAATTTAAAAAATAATTTATATGTTAATAGTGATACATTAATATATGGAAATACTAATATTAGAAATAATTTAGATGTATGGGGAAATGCAATATTTAGAAATCAAATTTTCTTTAATTCATTATCTATATCTGGAACATCATTATTAAGTAATGATATTACGGGTCTATCTAATTTATATATATCTGGAAATACTTTAATACAAAATAATACTACTATTAATTCAAATTTAAATATTTCTAATTCTTTATCAGTGTCAAATAATACTTCTATATATGGACAATTAAATACTTATTCAAATAATATATTAAATAATTCAACTAGTATTTTATCATCATTAAATATTTCAGGTAATACATTAATTAATTCTAATATAACTGGTTTAAATAATTTAAATATTAGTAATCAAATATATTGTAATAATTTTAGAACTCAAACTATTAGTTCTTTAATTGATGATTATACTTTAACATCTAATAATAATTCATTAAATATTTATGGTAAAACTATTACTATTGGAACTCCTGGTTCCATTGTTAATATTATAGGAACAGCCACATATATAGCATCTACACAATTAGATGTAAAAGATAAATTGATATTATTAAATTCTGATAATAATAATAATCCTTTTGATATAGGAACTTACAGCGGATTTCAAATACAAGGAACATATGGAAATGGATATATTACTACTAATAATAATGGATCTAGATTTTTAATTAAAGCACCAATAGATCCTAATACTAATTATATATTAACTGTAGATAATAATAATAATTTAATAATTAGTGGAAATACAACTTTAAATTCTACAAATATAGAATCTAATTTATCAGTTAGTGGATCAACTATTTTAAATAGTTTAATAGCGTCTGGTCCTACAAGTTTATATGGAAATGTAAATATTAAATCTACAAATCAAGGCGCCATTAATTTAAATGTTAATAATATTTATTGGGATTCAGGAAATCAATATGTAAATAGAGCAGAAAATATATATAGTAACATTTATGCTCAACTAATAAACCTATCACCAACTCAAGGAGTTTCTAAAATATATCCTTTAACATCTAGTAATCAAGCAATAACATTACAAATTAATATTCAATTTGTTAATTTACCTTCTATAGTTGTTATATCTGTTACTAATACTGATTCATGGTTAACTGCAATTTCTAATGTTTTCACTTCTACAGATATTAGTATTGGTACTTATACAACTATATCATGGACTTTTTTCCCCCCACCAAGACAAGTCAGCACATCACCACCCCAATTTGCATTATATATTGGTACTCATTCTGTTCCTAATGTAATGCAACAACCAGCCGCAACTCTTAAATATTATAATTTACAATTATTACCGGTTGATGGCAATATTGTAGTAGATGGGACCGCTTTTGTTAATAAAGGTATAAATATTAATGGAACTACTAATTTATATGGTCCAACAAATATATTATCAAATACGAATATTAATGGTTCATTATTTTTGAATAATGATACAACAATGACATCTAATTTAACTATATATGGTTCTAATACTGTTAATAATTCAAATATATTATCTTTATTAAAAGTATCCGGTAATAGTATATTACAAGGTAATACAACTATATTATCATCTTTAAATTTAAATAATTCTTTGATAACTATAGGTTCAAGTACTTTTAACTCTTCATTAAGTATAAATGGTATAACTCAATTATATGAACGTTTAAATTTAGTTAATTTAAATCAAAATAGTATTAATTCTGTAAATAATCCTTTCACCGGTAATATAGTATTTAATACATCTACTAATAAAATAAATTATTATGCAAATAATATGTGGAATGAAATAGGTAATACTAATGATTTATCTATTATTGGAATAGCAACAGTAGGATCTGTCTTATTTGTTTCAGGAAATACAACATTACAAAATACAGTATCAACTAATACAATATTAAATAATAATATAACAGTATATAATACTTTAACTGTGTCAGGAACTACTATATTAGGTTCTACTACTATAATTTCAGGAATAAATATATCTGGTAATACAATTTTACAAAACACATCTATATTAAGTTCATTAAATATATCTGGATCTACTAATATAATTGGTAATTTAATTATTTCAGGTAATAGTTTCATAAATAATTCTTTAAATGTTTTAAATCAAAAATTATTTGTAGATATTTCAGGGAATACTAATTTAATGGGTTCTTTAAATATTAATAATAATATATTAATGGATACACAAGGAAATATAAATATTAATAATAATATTATTAATGATAATTTAAATAATATTAAATTAGGAAAATACCAAAATAATATTTATGGTGTTACATGGAATATAAATAATCATAATTTGTCTCCTTCAGGTTATTTTCTTGGTATAACTATATCAGCTAATTCACAATATCAATATGCAATAACTAATAATAGGTTATTTGTTTCAAATAATTATGGTTTAAATTGGAATAATTCTGGTTTATTAAATACTTCTGGAGATTCAAATCAAATTTCACTACCTATTATTTCTAATGATGGTTCTTATGTATATATTTCTGTTAATAATATTTTATATAAATCAGATAATTTCGGAACTTCATTTATTAGTATTAATAATAATGGTTTTAATTGGTTAATATCTGGTTCTATAAATAATAATAATCAATATCAATATTTATATTGTGGTAATACAATAACAAGTACTGCTATTATTCAATATTCTAATAATTATGGTTCATCATGGATTACAAGTATAACTATACCATTTACAGGAATTATTAATAACTGGAATATTTATAAAGTATTTACAAATAATATAGGCAATTTTATAGCTGTTTATACACCTAATTATTATTATTATTCAAATAATTATGGTATTTCATTCTCAACAAATAATTATAATTTTACTCCTATAGATATATCTATTAATAATAATAGATTATTTAAAATTCAAAATTATAATTGTTATGTTAGTTATGATTTTGGTTTAACATGGAATAATCAAGGAAGTATTCCTAATATTTATGGCACTATTATAGATATTAAAGTATCTAACACTGGTGAATTTATTAGTTGTTATACTAATAATTATATTATTTTATTATCTAATTATGGATCTGTAGTATCTACATATTTTAATATTTCTATGGAATATAGTCAAATTAATACTATATGTTTTTATAAAGATGCATCCCAAATAAGATTATATCCTACCCCATATTCTAATACATTACCAAATGTACCTTATTATGTAACTTATAATATATTTACTTCAAATTATAATTTAATAATAGATAACCAAGGTAATACTAATGTAAATCAAGTGTTCAAAGTTCAAAATAATAGTTTTATTATTGATAATAAAGGAAATACAAATATTAATAAAAATTTATTAATTACTGGAAATAGTATATTAAATGGTAATATTTCTATATCAAATATTTTAAATGTTTCTGGCAATACTAATTTTAATACTCAAGTTAATATAACAATCACTAATAGAACTTCCATATATGATACTTTAGTATTATCTGGAATACCTCATTTTGATACAAATTCTTTAGCATTAACTGCAGGAATACCTCCATGGGGATTATATAGAACAGGCGGAATTATAAAAATATGTATAAATGATACAGCCCTTAATACTAATGCATCTTCCTCATCTTCGATTAATTATTTGACACCATATGCAGCTAATAGTGATATGATTTCTGGATTTTCTAATATAAATAATTATATAAATCAACTAAATCAAACAACCTCAAATATTCAATCTACTTATCAACCATTAATTAATTCTACTAATCAATTAAATCAAAATTATATTTCAGGTTTATCTAATACATTATCTAATTATCAACCATTAATTAATTCTACTAATCAATTAAACCAAAATTATATATCAGGTTTATCTAATACATTATCTAATTATCAACCATTAATTAATTCTACTAATCAGTTAAATCCAGATTATATTTCGGGATTATCTACAACTCTATCAAGTTATCAATCATTAAATACCAGTTCAACTATATTACTTAATTCTATTACTGTTAATAGTAATATATATATTGGTGGTAATAGTACAAATAAATCTTCATTAACTGTTAAAGCACCTTATGGTGCGTCTGCACCTGCAATAACAATTATTCCAAATTATCCGGGTTCTAATATGAATCAAACGGATTTAATGGTTGGTACGAATCAAGATATTTCATTAAGACCTGGTTCTTGGTCTGGTGGTGTTCTTGCATATAATTTAGGAAGTTTACCATTAATTTATGCAAATGTAAATGTTAATACTACCGCATTATCTCCGGCAGTATTGAAAGCTTGTATACCTAAACAAGCTACTAATATAGTTGATATTAATTATGGTATTCCTGTAGCGATAGCTAAAGCCGCCCTACCAGGTTTATCAGTAAAAATTAATAATATTGATACATTAAGTATTGATGGAATGTTAGCTTTATTAGTTGCAAATGTACAAAATATATATACTAATTTAAAAGCGGCAGGAATTGCTGGATTTACAACATATTAAAATAATAATATGTTTTTTTCTATTATCTTATATAATGTTTAGAGATGAAGATATTGAACATATTACAAAAAATATAGATACTATAAAAAATAATGCAATACTTAAATTTAAAGATTCTTATGATCCAACAATACACGAAAATATTGAAGTATATAAAATAATACAAAATTATATAAAAGAAAAAAAAAGAATAATATATGGCGGATTTGCTCAACATTTATTAATTAAACATAAAAATAAAACAGATGGAGTTTATACAGAAATTAATGATGTATGTTTTAATTATCCTGAAATTGCTGATATGGAATTTTATTCTCATGAACCTTTAAATGATATTGTGGATTTAACTAATTTATTATATAATCTAAAATTTAAATATATTGAAGCAAGACAAGCTATTCATCCTAGATCATATAAAATATATGTGAATACAGTTAATTATTGTGATTTTACTTATATGCCTAAAAATATTTATGATAATATGTCAATAATTAATATAGATGGATTTATATGTTGCCATCCGTATTTTATGTTATTAGATGCATATAAAATATTAAATGATCCTTTAACATCATATTGGAGACTAGAAAAACCAATAGACCGATTTCAAAAAATATTAAAATATTATCCAATTTCTAAACTAGAAAAAAAAATATTAATTGATGCAACACCTAATATAAACAATGTACTTAAATATATTAGAAAACACTTTATTTATAAAAAAAATGTTATTGTAATTGGGTTATATGCATATAACTATTATATAAAAAAAATTCATAAAAAAGATATGGTAAATATTAATAATTATGATATTATTTCTATTAAATTTGATAAAGATTATAGAAAAATATATAAAAAATTAAAAAATAAATTTAAAAATATAAGAATTGTTGAATATTATCCATTTTATGAATATATTGGTAAAAGTATAGAATATTATTATAATAATATTTTAGTTTTGAGAATTATTGATAAATATGATAGGTGTACTGTTTATAATTATTCAGAAAAAAAGAAAACATTTTTTGGAACTAATAATTTGGTATTTATGCATTTATTATTTAGATATTATTATTATTTTATAAATAAAAATAAATATTTTACAGATTTATATTTAGAATTAATCCAAAAATTTTATTATTCTAAAATTGATTATCTTAATAAAAAAAATATTACAGTTTTAGATAAATCACCTTTTCAAGATTTTACATTAAAATGTTTAGGAAAACATATTGATTTACTTAGAAAATCTTTCATTGATGGAAAACAAAAACTACAAAATAAAAAAGCATTTAAATTTAAATTTTCACCTAACGGTGAAAAAAAAAATATTTCTTGGCATTATCCTGATATTACAGGAAATATAAAAAATAAATAATAAAACTTGTTTATTATTGTATGTATGATTAGTGTTTATTATAACCTTATTGAAAATATACGAAGTTTTAACTATAAATAATTTGTGCTTTCTATATATGTTTATTATTATAAGTTATTGCATTCTTATCTAATTATTAAATTATTTTTTGGTTATTATACAAATTATTTAATTTTAATTTTCTATAAAGTGATAACAAATATATTAATATTTTAATTATTAATTATAAATAAACTGATAATAAACAGTAAATGAAACATATAAAAATAAATATGTATACTTTTTAATGTATTAACTAGTATAGCTAAAAATATTTTATTATATTATGGATATAATAAAATATATGGCAGACCTAAAAATATAATTAATTAATTTTGAATATATTTATTATATTTTTTTTTAAATATAATATATATTTTTATTTCTATATTTGGAAAAATTATAAAATTTTTATTTATAAAAAAAATTTATTAGACTGAGAAAAATTTAGGCTTATTTATTTTATTATGATTTAGAATTCTTATTCAATTGATAATTATGAAATCAAAAATAAGTAAATTTATAATAAAATTGTTATGTCAAGAACTTTGTTAACTACGTTTATTAAATAATATAGATCCATATATAAAATCAAAAGGACGCATTAATAAATATGATTTTTATTTATACCACATATATAATATTACCCTATCTGTTTATCATGGACCGGCTTAAGTGAACTAGTAAATATTAATTTGGATTTAGTAAGAAAAAAATAATGGAATCCAATAAATGGATATTATTAGGTGTTTTTGAAAAAGCATATAATATTGGAAGCAAAGCTTTACTAAAACAATATAAATGTAAATAATCAAAGATCCAAATCTAATAATTTTTTTATAGACTCTACTAATATAGCCTTAAAATATTTTAAGGCATTTCATAATTTTTCTGGTAAACTTAATTTTGGATATCCAAAGATCAATAATAAAAGGGTATGTTTAGTATCATCTGTTTCATTTGTTGTTTAGTATCACTTTATTTAAAAAATTAAAATAAAAATATTTTTTTAATTTTTTAAATATTTTTTTATGGGCATGTTTAGTATCATCTGTTCGGATTACTGTTTAGTATTAATCTTATTGAAACATAATAATAATTAATAAATGAACAAAGCCAGCTTTAGTTATTTTATTCTATTATAATTATTTTATATTGGGAACCTCGTTAACTTCATTATTATTTTTTATTGGGAACTTTGTTTATTAATTATTATTATTTTTCAATAAGATTAATACTAAAGAGTAATCCAAACAGATGATACTAAACATACCCAAATACAAAATACACAACGTAAACGAAGTTTCAAAATCAATTAAAATAAGTGTTATTATAGATAAAAAATTGCGCGCCACATTATATAAATGTTTATAAAGGTTCAATTCATGATGCAAAAATCATTGAAACTCAAATAAATGATAATTTAAAAAATAATAAAAAATCTATTAATTTAATTGGTGATAAAGGTTATATTAAAGGGGATGATTATAGAAATAAAATGTATAATGAAAATAAAATAAACAAAGTTCCCAATTAATAACACCTAAAAAAACATAATAAGAAAAATAATAAACAAGACATAAATGATATAGATGAATTTTTATTAAAAGACTGAAAGATAACCCGAAGGGCAAGCCGTTATAAGTTAAACAAAAGCTTTATAATTATTATTAATGATAAAACAATAAAAAATTATTATGGTTTTACTCATATAGCGGCGGCTTCTATATTATTAAATCTTAGTTTATAAAAAATTATCTATAAAAATATTTAGGAATATCGTTAACTTCATTTAATTTTAAATATTTTTATAGATAATTTTTTATAAATTATTATGAAAAAAATGCAAAACTTCCCCTATAATAGATTAGATTTTTTTAAATTAAAATAAACAAAGTTAACGAAGTTCCCTAATTTAAAAAAAATATATTAATAAATTAAAAAAGAAACCAAATTAAATATAAAATGAATAAATGGAACTTTGTTTAGTTCCATATAATTTTTCCTTTATATATTATTAATAACATATAAACGTAGTTTATATAGATATTTAGTCTAATAAAAAAATATCCTATTCATTTTATTGTAAAATCATAATCTTTATAATTTATAAAAATGAGAACTTCTTTGTTTATTTATAAAATACACTTTATTTGGTGGAAATTTGTGTTTTTATGAATTATTATTATATAATAAATAAAGATAATATTGTTTGGACTAATAAAATATAAAAACTTTATTTATAAGGATATTTTTTAAATATAAAAAAATATTTAAAAAATTAAAAAATTATTTTTTTAAATAATATGATAACAAACAGTAAAAGAAACATAAGATAATAAACAGGAATTTTATATAAATTATTGTTATTTTCAGAAAAATTATAAAAATTTCAGAAAAATTATAAATCTTTAATTATTGCATCCCCATAAAAATTATAAAAAAATTAAAAAAAAAATAAAATAAACTACGTTCTATTCCAAAATATTTTAATTTATGGTTTAAAAAAATTATTTTATAATTTTTCTGGGAACTTCGTTAATTTTTATAATTTCTCTGAAAATAGTAATAAATAAGAATACTTTTTTTATACAAAATGAATAAGACTATTTTATTATTAGTATAATTATTTTATAATAATTAATATAAAATAATATAATATATTATATATTATATTATAATATATATGGAAGACTATATAAAAAAAATAATTATAAAAAAAATAATTAAAGATGATGGAATAGGAACTATTACAACCGCTGATTTTGATAGTGATGATGTTACAGATGAAGATTATAAAAGTGCAGTCGAAGAAGGACTACTATATGACTATATTAAAGAAAAATATAATAATAAGTCTGTAAACAAGCATCTATCAGAATATTGTGCGGGTGATATAATTTTACTTATGGCATATATATTATTCCCTCCTTCTAGTAAGGACATGACGGAAATAGTAAAAATATCTACAAATGTATATAGTAAATTAATAAAAGTGTATACTGCTAAATTTCAAAAATTATTAAATAAATCGTTAAAAGATATATATAAAGATTATTATCCGAATGATTTAAATGGTATTATAAGAGACCTATTAAATACTGATGGAATTATGGGGGAAACAAAATTACATAATAAGGATGAAGATGAGGAGAAACAAAAAAAAGTATTGAATGACACTAAAGAAGCAGCATTATTTATACAATTACAGATATTATTTGATATGAAAATAAAGGAAGATGATTTAGAAGTAAAATATATATTATTACAAGATCTAATTTTAGAATCTTCTTCAACTAAAGCAAATGAGCATGTGGGTGGTAGTGATAGTGGTAGTAAGGAAAACATTACTGAAGAAGTATTTAATTCATTTCTTATATTACATGAACACATTAAAAAAACGCTAATACCTGATACCATTCATATAGTATATTCTATACTAACATTAATGGAAACATTTTATATAAATACTAAAAAAGAGTACTCTAAGTTTCAAATAAATAATATAAAACAAAAATATAACAATATATGTTTACCTAAAAAAAAAACCAATAAACAAATATTACGTAAAGATTTTTTAATAGACAGTTTAAATTTTATAGTAGGTCAAGACCATTTTATAGAAGAATTTGAAATAAATATAGATGAGATAAATAATATAATACTTTTAATAGATAATAGTAAAAAAATATCATCTAAACAATTTGAGGATATATTAGAATCTATTAAGGACCAGATAACCAAGAAAATGCCTCTTGTAAAGTTGAAAGAAACTGTTAAAGATGATATAAAGAAATATCATGAAGAACTAAAAAGGAATGAAGCCCGTGCTCGTGAAGAAGAACAAGCAGCGGCAGCCGCAAAACAAAGACTAAGAGAAAACGCAGAAAAAAAAAGACGTGAAAAAATGGAAGCAGAAGAAGCACGACGAAAAAAAGCAGAAGAAGAAGCAAAAGTAGCACGAAAAAAAGCAGAAGAATCACGACGACAAAAAGCAGAAGAAGAAGAAAAAGCAAAAAGACAAGCAGAAGCAACGCGAAAAGAAGAAGAAGCAGAAGCAGCACGACAAGAAGAAGCACGAAAAAAAGCAGATGAAGCACGAGTAGCACGAGAAGAAGCAGAACGACAAAAAAAAGCAGAAGAAGAAGAAGCACAACGACTAAAAGCAGAAGAAGAAGCAGAAGCACGAAAAAAAGAAGCAGAAGCACGACAAGAAGAAGCACGAAAAAAAGAAGAAGTAGAACGACAAAAAGCAGCAGAAGAAGAAGAAGAAGAAGCACGAATAAAAGAAGAAGAAGCACGAAAAAAAGAAGAAGCAGAAGCAGCACGACAAGAAGAAGCACGACAAGAAGAAGCACGAAAAAAAGAAGAAGCAGAACGACAAAAAGCAGAAGAAGAAAAAGAAGCACGAATAAAAGAAGAAGCACAAATAGAAGAAGCGCGAACAAAATTAAATGATGTAACTAAACAAACAGAAAATGCAAAGACTTCATTAGAAAATGTAAAAGGTAAACTTAATAATATAGAAATATTAACACAAAATATAAAAGATACAATAGCGGGTTTAGATGATAAAAATATAGAGAACGATATAGCAATAATACAATCTAGTATAAGTAAAGCAAACGCATTCTTAGCAGAAGCAGATGATGCCGTAAAAGAAGCACAAGAAGCATCAAGAAATGCATATTCTACTGCAGAAGAAATAGAAAACACAGAATATAAAATATCTGCATATACAGAAGTAAGTAAAGCCAATGAATATTCATCCGACGCGCAAAATACAGCGAAAACTGCAAATGATTTAATCAGTGATACCATTAATATTGTATATCGGGAATTAATAAACAAAATTAAAATTTTAGAGTCCCTCAACAAAACAGATATAAATAGAGAATCAACAATAAAAACTGAATTAAACAGTTACCAAGAAAAACTAAATAATATAAAGACTAACATTGAATCAAAACTAGAAACTGTAAATACAATTTCCACATCAACAGATCCAACAAACATAGAACAATTATTACACACACTAACAGAAATAAAAAATTCTTTAAACATATATAATGATGACCTTAAAAAAATCGATTTACAAGAAACTAGAGAATTATGTGATAAAGCTAATATAAATATAGATAAACGTTTAGATTTATTAAATAAATATTATAACTGTGCACTATCCTTGGAAATTAATGTTGAGGACTTTAATAAAATATATAATAAAGTAAAGGAACAACTAGAAAAATCAAAAGATGCTATACAAAATGCCAAATCAGAAATTAATAGTATAGACCATAGTCTATCAGAAATAACCCAACAAATAAAAACTAATTTATCAATAATAGAAGTCCTGAAGACTAAATTAAATCAAACTGTTAAAGACATAGATGCAGCATCCTATGTAAAAACACAAACAGAATTAGTAAATAAATCATTAGAAACAGTAAATTCTGAATCAGATAAAGTAACAAAATTAATGGAAGATATTGATTTAAAAACTCAACAAAAAAAGGAAATCTTAACAGGCTTGAAAATAATAGGAGAAAATTTTACTAAAGCAAAAGAAGCAACACAAAACGCAAATACTGCTGCAGAATCAGCACTGTCTTCAGCAGACAATGCAAAGATATGTGCAGAAAAAATAAAAGACCAAAAATACAAGGATAAAGCAGACAAACATGTAATAAAGGGCATACAAGAATCATACGAAGCGCAAATTAATGCGAAAAAAGCAATTGACAATTTAAACGTTACCTATACAAAAGTATATGATTATTTAATAGAAAAAATAAAGAGTATAAAAATATTTCACGATACCCGCCTGACACCTATCTTTAATTCTTTTAAATCTATAATGAAAGATAATAAACAAACACAAATACAAACTAGTTTTGATAATATAAAAACCAACATACCTCCCACAATAGAAGAAACAGAACAATATATAACAAATTTAAATGAATATGATAGTGAACTTATTATACTCACAGAAAAATTTAAGGCCGCTAAAGACTCATATAATAACGAACAGACAGGGGTAGTCGTACTACCTAAATTATTATCTCATTTAAAATCATATAATACGAAAGCAACTGAAATAGAAAAAGAATGCCCGGGTATAAGTACTCTAAAAGAATATGAACAAACATATAAACCTATATTTGACCTATTAAATTCAGCAACCGAGTATAGTGCGAAAATACAAGAATATATTAAACAAATTGATCCTGCCCTAACAGAAACAAGCGAACAAATAAAAAATACCATTAAAAAAATAACAGTCCATAAAGAAACCTTATTAAAAGAAAAAGAAAAAAATTCTATAGGTAAACAATTAGGAAATATATTTGATATATCATATAAACCCAATACTACAGTTCAGCCATCACGACTGAATTCTGACGATTTACAAAATATAAAAGAATATATACAATTAATATTAATAAGTTATCCACCAATTAAAAATATATATGATATACTTAAAAATATATATGATAAATTATCAGATTTTATAAATAAAAACACTAATAGAGTTCCTATTACAGAAATAACACATATAATTATTGTATTATTTATTTGTTTATATAATTATGAAATTGATAAAATGGCCTTCATATTATCTAATCCCAATATATCGTCAAATTACGAAATTTATTTAACACGTAAATTTTTACGAATAAAATTATTTGATATATCTTTAATTACTATTTTACGGATTTATATAAATACTATTAACCAAGTTACATATACTGATGAAGATATAAAGACTAATCTTAAAGATAAACTAAAATTAACAACAACGCAACATACAAAAGATGAAGAAATTACTGAGGAACCATTAAATTTATATTATATAATATATAATAATTCACAATACCGCGTATACGATCAAGATGATTATCAAGTATCGGAATACAACACACTATATGAAAATAATACATGGATACAAAAATTAAAAATATATTATGCGTTTACATCCTTTAAACTATATAAAAAATACGTTAGTAGTTCCGATACTACTTTTATAGATGAATTGGACAATCAAATAAATAAAAATAAATCTCTTAAGATAGAATTAATACAAAACACAAATTATGAAGATTTATTACTAGATACTGAAACATAAAAATATTAGAAAAAATAAACTACGTTCTAAAATATTTTAAAGAAATTATATTAAATATTTTAATTACAATATACACATGTATATTTATGTATTAATTTATAGGATAAATAAATTTTTATAGAATATTAATTAGTTATTCTTAAAATTAAACTGCATTCCTAATAGTCCTGAAAAATAAATAATAATTGGATCTTTGTTTAACTTAATTTTATAAATTAATAATTGTTATATTGTTATTTTCAGAAAAATTATAAAAAATTCAGAAAAATTATAAAATAATTTTTTAAATAGACATGTTTATTATTATCTGTTCGGATTACTGTTTATTATACTTATTAAAAATAATAATTATAATAGAATAAAATAATAAACAATGTTTAAATATAAAAATTATTATACATTTAAATATTTATTTTATTCTATTATAATTATTATGAAGCATACTAAAATTATTAAACTTATTATTGATTATATTTATTCAAATGACAATTACAGAAAATATTTAACCATCACAATCAAAAATATAATTTGATAGAATTATTACTACTATTAACAAAAATATTGTATAATAATATATCTTATAGAGAACTAAAATACTATACACATATACATCGGTATACACAAGCTTTAAGTGTGCCTATGAATGAAAAAATAAATTTCATATGAAACTCGTAAAGTATAATATATTTAAAAGGAACTTATTTATTCATAATAATGTTGTAAATAATTATTTATCAAAACTTGATAAATCATCAAAATTATTATATATGGATACAATATTAATAATGAATAAATTAGGCATTGATATGGTAACTAATAATAATCAATTAAAAAAACATAAAACAACTAAAATATCTATTATTACAGATTAAACGAAGTTCCCTTTAATGTTCCATTAGATATAAATGTTTCTGATAGTTGTACTCATGATTTAGTTATGAGAAGTTAGCTTTATCTAATCAAATAAAAAATTTAGCTATAATAAAGTAATTATTGTGCGATAATAATAATATTTTAAATACAGATGCTGCTTATGATAGTTCTAAATTGAAAAAAAGAATTAAAAGAACTAAAAATAGGTGATTAAATATCAGGTTTTAATAATAGAAATAAACTTTCCCAAAGATCCTAATAAAATAAGAAAGCATATATTTAAAGAAAAAAATGATTTTAAAAACTAGAAGAAAAATAGAACATAAACGTAGTTCCTATTAATAGATTTAAACAATTTAAAGAGCATCTATGAAATATGATAAATAAACAAAGTTCCGTTAAACTTTTTGGTTCTTTTATATATTTAGCTGCTTTAATAATTTTTATTAAAAACTAATTTATATTATTGTTATTTTCAGAGAAATTATAAAAATTTCAGAAAAATTATATAATAATTTTTTAAACTTTAAATTAAAATATTTTGGAACGGTACGTAGTTTATTTTATTTTTTTAAAATTTGTATAATTTCTTCGATGATGCAATAATTTAAGATTTACAAATTATTTTATAATTTTTCTGAAATTTTTATAATTTCTCTGAAAATAACAATAGGCATGTTTAGTATCATCTGTTTGAATTACTGTTTAGTATTAACCTTATTGAAAAATAATAATAATTAATAAACGAAGTTTCCAATAACAAATAATAAACGAAGTTAACAAGGTTCCCAATATAAAATAATTATAATAGAATAAAATAAATAAAGCTTGCCTCCTTAAATAGAAACACGTTTTATAATTATTTTATATTGAGAACTTCGTTAACTTCATTTATAAATTATTATTATTATTTTTCAATAAGGTTAATACTAAACCGTAATCCGGATAGATGATACTAAACATGCTCAATAATAATACAAAAAAGAATTAAATAAGAAGACATAATAATAACTTATACTAATAAACATATATAGGAAGCATAATTTATAAATGATTTTATTTTCAATACGGTATAATGAACACTAATCATAACAAACGATATTAAACATATTCTATAATTTAACTAATTAAAGTTATTATTAACATTAATTAGTTGTGTAATATGTAAATTATTAATAAATAACAAAACATTTAATAATTAAATAAGGCAACTAGTATAATTTATAATAATAAACATATATAGGAAGCACAATTTATTAATAGTATTATTTTCAATAAGATTATAATAAACACTAATTATAACATATAATAATAAACATGTCGATTATAAGTATACATAAAATTTATATATATATATATATATATATATATATTTATTCAATTTATGATTAATCAAACCTACCCAAATATATTTTAACAATATTTTTTTTATATTTTAGATTATAAATATATATATATATATATATATATATATATTTATATGGATATGAATATGGAAGAGACGCTAAAACAAGACCTTGAAAAAATAGAAGAGGAAATTATACATAAAGTGAATGAATATAATGAAAATAAGATAAATACTATAATAACTAGTTTTCAAAATAATAATATAATAGGGAAGATTCAAGACAACTGTATTGATTTTTATTGTTTCTATATTGTACTTTCAGATAAACAATATGCGGATATACTAGATAAATTACAAATTACCTATTTAAGTGATACTGTTACAATAGCATATCCTAATTTGTTTACGAATACGAACTACATAAATATAACTAATATATTTAATTCAATATTTTTAATAAATATAATAAATATGTATAAAAATTTTATACTATTATTTGATAATAATTCTGATAAAGAAATTGTAAGTTTTATAAAGTATAGAATTAATTATTTAGAATATCTTGTTAAATATTGTAGTTATATTAAATTCCCACAACAATTAATAACTTTAGATCCACTAACCCAATATAAAAAATTATTTTATAAAGAATTTTTAATTATATATGAAGATTTAGGCCTTATAAGTAATAAAACATGGAAACAATTATTATATATTACGTCCAATATAGATTATTTAAAGAATTTTTTGTCAACTGTTAATGATACCACACATTATTATAATTTAGAATCTGAAAACAAAAACCTAAATTCACTAAATCAAGATCATATTAATGCTTATTATCAATATCATTTTTTTTATTTAACAATATCAACAGAATTATCAGAATCATTAGAGTTAGATAGTTTAAGTAAAAACTCTCTATATAATGTAAAAACTTGTAAAAAGTTGTTTATATTTGACTTAGTTAAATATTTAATATCAGAACATTTTTGTATATATAAGTTATTCAACATAGATCAACATAAATTTATATATTCTTTCGAATTATGGTGTAAATTAAAATGTAAATTATTAAAATTTAAATATATATATAAAGATATGGTTAATAAATTAAAAACTATAATTAATGACACATATAATCGGTGTTTTGATAATAAAAAACAATTATATTATCATTTGTATCTACGCAGAGACACAACACATAAAAATCCACGTTTTGAGTATGAAAAGTCAAATATGATAACAGTAACATATAATGATTATCCATATACATTAATTCCTACTAATCTAGGCTTAATAGATATAACTAGTAATCTAGAAGAAGATAATAATCTATATAAATCTGCAAAAGAATGGAGTGAAAAAACTATTAATTATGATGTTATATTTAGATATGATGATGATAATGTAAAATATATAATTATTAAATATAATGGTGAATTTAAAATTTATGAATGTACATACCCTACTAGTTCATGGTCATGGTTGTCGAAAGATATAATTGATATTAGCTATTTTAATAGAAGTTCTCAACTAAATAAATCGCAGCACACAACATCCTATAAACATGTATATGATTTTTATGATGAAACCTATATTGAAAAACACGAAAAAGCTGCAAAAGATTTTGCAATAAATTTAATAAAACAAATAAATTATCCAATCTGTATAATTAATAATGGATTAACAGGTGCCGGAAAAACTAGTTTTACATTATATCGTAAAGATGAAAACGGTAATCCTATTTTTGGTGCTTTATATTATTTTCTTTTAGAATTAATGAACAAATCAAAAGATAATACAATAAAAATACAGAAAGGTCAAGCAGATGAAATTTATTCTAAATACGAAGATACTAAATATACAAAAACTTACTCTATATGTACAGATGCATATCAAATAAACAATGAAACAGATATTTCAACAATTTTGAACCGTATAATTGTTATTCTGGAAAAGGACCGTCAAACTGCTTTAACATTATTTAATCCTGCTAGTTCTAGAAGCCACCTAATAATATATTTAGATATACAATTTAATGACAAGAATAACGATTCACAACAGGTACGATTATTGTTATTAGATTTAGCAGGTAGAGAAAATATGTTTCTATGTGACACACCTCAAACAAGAATGAAATTGTTAGATTTATATATATCTCATAATAAGTTAGAATATATTAAAGACTATACAAAAAAAATGGAAAGCATAGATGAGAGTTTTGAAAATAAATATAAGAAAAAAGTTTTAATAAATAAACTCATAGACAGAAACGAAATAGATAGATATAATATTATGGAACAGATAGCAGTTTTTCATACACCTGAAGACAAATCGTCAACAAAATCAACAGAAAACCCAATGGATAATTGTAAGAAAAAATACGATGACTTATATGCGTATTTTAATAATCCCGGTTTAGTGACGTCACGCACAAACTTTCAAGTAAACAAAGAAGACACCCCATATCAGTTTTATTGGGATCATAGCATTGATACAAATAACTTACCATATATCAAAACTTTTATGCAGGAAAATATGTGGTTTAGTCATGTACATTCTATACCACCTAAGCTTACTATGATTATTAATTTTAAAAGTGTTAAAATATATCCTATTAGTATTAGTAATAGCCTTAAACCAACTATATCATTAGAGTCAAAATCTACACTAGAATCATTTATGGGCGGCTTTGAACCTGTAAATTTACTTGCAATATTAAAAAAGGATATAATTGAATTAGATGTGGACAATATAAATGGTATAATATCATCCTTAGAATCATATTTAAAAAATATAGATGCAAATATAACTCGTGTAATTAAATTTATAGTGTCCATAATGGTAAAACAACTAGATAATGTAAAAAAGAATATGACTGATAAGTATGGTAGTAAAGGGTTTTTGTACACTAACAATACAGCACCACACCTAAATTTATTTCCACATTTATTTATATTCATAACAGATAATGATAAACAATTCAAGATTTACCACCCACAAACCAATAAAATAGATGAATCAAACATTGATTCAAAAACAAAAGAAGCTTATAATATTTTAGTACGCTGGCCTATTGAAGAAATAATAGAAATATGTAAGAAGATAATAGAAATTAAAAAGGATTTCATGAACAAAATGGCCCAGAATGAGGAAAAATTAAAAGATTATAATGCTAAATTTAAACAATATATTCTAGTGGCTGAAGAATGCAATATACGATCACACGAAGGAGAAAAAATTAATAAAACTTTAATTAAATTTAAAACAAGACTAGCTACATCATATGGTTATAATAAAATAATTAATAATGATAACTGTGCAGATATGGAGTTTTTTGAGTATCCATCAGATCCTGATAATAATACATATGAAAAAGAAAATACCAATTTTGGCGAGGATGAAGAAATTATGCAATCAATACATAAGTTTTTGGGTGTTGACATGAAAGATGCTAAGTTTAATATATTAAATATAGTAAATATGTCTGATAGTATTTTACTGAATAATCCACCTTATCCGCCATATATTGATATAACTGATATTATCTATTTTAAAAATAAATTATCTGCTGTATTTTCTACATATTCTACTAATAAAGTGAACAAATTAACAATACTTATACGAGCCATTTTAAAATTGTTAATTCAGTATATACTTAAAAAGTGTACAAAATATAAATATTATAATACTCAGACAACATCGCTTGAAGAATCTAAAAAGCTCATAGACGGTAAATTTCAAGATACAGCAATAGACAGGGTAATAACATTTATAGATGATTTCATAAAAATTATAGAAACAAACAATGAATTAACTGTTATTGGTTCAATGTATCCTTTAAAAGCGGCAACTAGCCCTATTTATATTTCATGCTCTACAAATAATTATTTAGCAACTATAGTAAGTAATACCAGCTATGAAAAATTACCAAAAAAAGGAACAGAACTTGTATATAATACATTCAAAAAATTATTAGGTGGTTCAATATTCTCACAAAATATAAATTTAAAAACTGCCACTAATAATTTACATCTAGCACAAACAACACACCAAAAACAACTATTATCAAATAATAAAGATATAAATAAAATAAATTATTTAAATAAAAATAATATAGATAACGATTACGTAAAATATATAAAATATAAACATAAATATTTAAAATTAAAAGCAGCTATATTAAAATAAAATATAAATAAATATATATTACATCAAAACTATTAATTTTTATGATATCTAATTATTATTATTTATGTTTTTAGAAAAATTATAAAAATTAATGATTTTATTATAGGATATGTTTAGTATCATCTATTCGGATTAGTGTTTAGTATTAACTTTATTAAAAAATAATAATAAAAAATAATTATAGTCTCTTTTGTTTGCTGTTTATTATTGCTTTATTTTAAAATTTAAAAATTCTTAATTTAGAAATTAATTATCTTCTAAACGCACTTAGAAAAAATACAAATAGCTCCTGTATTATTATATTTAGACTGATGAGAATTTAGGCTTATTCATTATATTCTATAATCGTGTTCTCAGTCAATTTTTATATTTATATTTATATAAATATAAATATAAATATAAATATAAATATAAATATATAAATTATTATAATTATAAAACCTAAAATAAATAATACTTATTATAAAATTGTTATATCCGTATTAACTAATACACATCCATATATAAATTCAAAAAGATGGCCTAATAAATATACATATGATTTTTATTTAAAACACATATGTACTATTTTAACTACTGGTTATTATAGGTAAAGTTAGGTGAAATAGTAAATATTAATTTGGATTTAGTAAGAAAAAAATAATGGAATCCAATAAATAGGTATCTTTAGGATTTTTTGAAAAAGTATATAAAATTATGTTAAATCAATATAAACGTAAACACAAATCTAATAATTTTTTTATAGATTCTACCAATATACATATTTTTCTGGTAAACTTGATTTTAGATATCAGAAGATTAATAATAAAATAAAAAATAAAAAATCAATTATTGTGTTATTGTCAGAAAAATTATATAAATTTCAGAAAAATTATAAAATAATTTTTAAATCTTAAATTATAGCATCCTCATAAATTTCAAAATAAATAAAATACGTTCCCAAATATTTTAATTTATGGTTTACAAAAATTATTTTATAATTTTTCTAAAATTTTTATAATTTATCTGAAAATAGCAATACAATAAGTGTTATTATTGATCAAAATGGCGCACCGCATTATATAAATATTTACAGTGTATATCCATGATGCAAAATCATGAAAACTCAAATAAATGATAATTTAAAAAATAATAAAAAACCTATTAATTATTGCATAATAATGATAATATTATTTTAGATATATTAAAATTATCTTCTATTGATTATCATAAATGGTTAAATAATAAGAATATTATAAAAAATCCAAAATAGTTTATGATATAAGCTGATTCATTTGATTATTTATTATAAAATTATTATAATTTATCTGAAAAAATAGCAATAATTATATAAATATATTTAAAAATTAAATATTTATTTTTAAATATATATATATATATATATATATAACTTATGAGTGAAAAGAAATCATCAAAGTTAAAGAAGATATTTGATATATACGCAAGTTCAGATTATCATGATAATGATGACATTAATTTAACTAATTATTTAAAAAAAAATTTTGATAATATGACCTATAACGATATAATAGTGTTAATGATATCTTATTTATTTTATTCGCAAGATATGGATGAAAAAATAGATTTTTATAAGAAAATTAGAAAGTATTTATTAGAAACTTCCGTAGAAAAATCTACATTAGAGAAAAAGATAAAATTATTCATACAACACAATATAAAAATCCAGGAAACTATAATAAAGTTATTAATAAAAGATAAAGACATAGGTAAAGAATTTGGATCAAGTTATTCTCAAAATAAAGACCTATTATATAGTACATTAACATTACAACTTCATTATATACTACCCAAATCAAATAATAATATACCAAAATATCAATTATTTTCTAAATTTCATAAATTAAAAAATATTTTTAAAGATGCAGATTCTAAAAAATCTGTTTCACAAGATGAATCGAGTAGTTCTGAAAATTCTGACAGCGAACAATCAGAAAAAAATACACCACGAACAATAGAGGGAGGAGCAGATGATGTAAGTGATGAAAAAGAAAAAGACGAAAAATTATACAAACCATTAATTAAATCATTAAATAAGATAATAAAAGATATAAATGAAAACTATCCTACGAATGATATTAGTATATATATAACTGACTATTTTAAAAAATTAAAAGAAACCGAATACTTAAAAAGTAACACAAAACTAAAAGCGGCGATAGCACTAGATAAACTAAACACAAACACCGGATTAACAAATATTATAAATGAAATTAAAAAAATAATTGATGTAAACCAAGATTTAAATGAGGATGATATATCTCAAGTATTGGAAAAACAACATACTAAAACACACATATATAAACAAGAAAACACAATACCTGAAGAAGAAACAACACCAGCAACAAAAGAAACACCGCCAGTAGAAGAAATCACACCCTCCGCAAATTATAACAAGGATATTGTTTCCGATTCTGATACAGACCAAAACCCAAGTAATGCCATTATACAGGATCCAGTAGTGCAACAACTACCTACTCAAACAAAAATAGTTACACAAGAAAACGCTCAACATGCAGAAGAAGAAAAACGGCAAGCAGATAATGAGAATGATTATGGAGATGAAGATTTTGAATCTGAATCAGACCAAAACCCAAGTACTGCCAATATAAATAGTAAAGTATTGCAACAACTACCTACTCAAACACGAACAACACCCGTGGAAAATGAAGATTCCGCTAAGTTAGAAGAGAATAATAAAGCACAACGACCCGATAGTAGTGGCGATACTGAAGAACCGCCAGAAATGACTAAATTTAAATATATATTAAGTAAATACAAAAATAATATATTAAATTTAATGACGATTATACAGAAGGACAATCTTACTAAAGAAGAAATTGATTTATTTAAATCTTTTAAAATTAGTGAAGAAGATTTAAAAATTATTATTGAATTAAAAAAATTCATCGACACTAAGATATATAATAATATATTACAACTATTGCAGTGTATTAGTTTTAAAAATCAATATGTAATGCTTGACAAACTACTACCACTAAAATCATAGGCTTATTTATTTTATTATAAAAATAGGAACAGTTTATTATTAAATTTATAAAACTACAAATAGTTAATATTTATAATAAAATTATTATAAATATTAAATAATAAACAAAGTTCAGAACTATATATATAAAATTAAAGATATGTTCTAATAATTATTATTATAAGTTTTATTTAAATCAGATATAACATTATAATTACTTTATCATTGATATATAGTAAATATTAATATTGATTTAGTAAAAAATATAATGGAATCCAATAAATAAATATAATGGAATCCAATAAATAAATATTATTAGGTGTTATTGAAGAAGAATATAATATTACTTTACTAAATCAATATCATATGTTTCTTTTACTATTAATATCACTTTTTAAAAAATTATAAAAAACTATTTTTTTAATTAGAAATGTTTATTATATTATGTTTTTTACTGTTTATTATTAGTTTTTTTGAAAATTAATAATTATTATTTATTGAAAATTAAAAACTAATAATTTGAATATATGAGATTTATATTAATTTATTTAAATTGTTAGGTTTAATAATTTAAATAATTAAAGTTTTTGTTAAAACTAATAATTTGTATAATATGAAAATTATTTTTATTTTTAGAGAAAAAAACAATAATAAAAAATAATTTAATAATTAAATATAAAGCCAATGATCATTACTTATTATAATAAACATATATATAAGCATTATTTATAAATAAATTTATTTTCATCAAAGTTATAATAAACACTAATTATAACAGATATAATAAACATTTCTATTATTAATATTATAATAAGGTTATAATAAATAACAATCTGAACATATGATAATAAACGTGTTCTATGTTAAGAATAATGGAAGCATTAATCTCAACATTTAAATATTCTAATAATTATGATACTTATTGGGTCTACATACCCATTATTATGTTTTTAATTGCACATTTAATAATATACTATACAAAACAATGTTATAACTATACAAAAAGCAGCATTATATCTTACCATATAACAATGGAACCAACGTTTAGTTATAGATTTACAACTGACAAATATTTTATCAAATGCAGTCTCAACTATTCAAGTATTTTAACTCTAATACCAGTAATACCAGTATCTTTCTGATTTAAGGCATAATTTTTAGGTTTATCGATAATATTATTATCTGAATTTATATCAGTAGACCAGCCGCATATAAAACATGAGTCTGTACGGCGTAAGTTAGATTTAGGGTTGACTGAATGCATTTGTGAAAAGTTATTTAATTTAATATTAGATAACCATCCAGTTATAAAACTTGTATCTGTACGATGCAATCTAGATTTTATAATATCAGCCATGATCTTTGAATACTATTCTAGCGGGTATATTTAAGCATGATATAAACTTGAGCCAAAATGGCTACGGTGGTTTAGTAAAATAATAATAAAAAAATAAAAAATTAATTTATCAATTTTTTATTTTTTTATTATTATTTTACTAAATCATCACTAAATAAAATATTTTATTGTTATTTTCAGATAAATTATAAAAATTTCAGAAAAATTATAAAATAATTTTTAAATCTTAAAAATATTACATTTTCAGAGAAATTATAAAAATTTCAAAAAAAATAAACTATGTTTCAAAATATTTTAATTTAAGATTTACAAATTATTTTATAATTTTTCTGAAATTTTTATAATTTATCTGAAAATAACAATAAATAAAAATAAATAACAAAATTATTTATTTTTATTTAAAATATTTTTATTACAGTAAAATTTTTATTTTTAAATATTAATTTTATCTCAAGGTAAAAAATACTTTTAACTTCAGTAGATTAATGTTATTATAGTAGTAAAAATAAAAATTATTTTTATATTTTAAAATTATATTATAAATTTATATAAATAATACTATTATATATTTATAAAAATATATAATTCTAGATTTTATAAAAATTAAAAATAAATAATATATATACAAGTCATGAAATTTTGTTTATAACTAATTGATAACTTATATTATAGATTATAAATATATAATTTATTATAATTAATTTTTATTATATATATAAATTAAAATATTCTACTATGAACATATATATTATTGTTATAAAATTAATTAATTTTTAATTTAGGATCTATTTGACTATAAAAATCAATAACTTGATCTTTAATAATAAAACTATTTTTAGATAATGCAGTAATTTTTATATTTTTTAAATCTTTAGCTCGTGATATAGCGGTATATGCTTGTCCTGATGCAAAAATATTATTACCTATATCAATTTCAATAGCATCTAAAGTCATACCTTGGGATTTATGAATTGTTAAAGCATAAGCTAATTTCAAAGGCATATACCAAAAAAATAAATTAGTATTTTCTGTATAAATACTTTTGTAATAATGTATTGGGATTAATTCACCATTTATAAGTTCTATAATAATTTTATCGGTAAATAATTCTATTACTTTTCCTCTTGTTCCATTTACTAATATAGGAGTTATATTAGTTGTTATCACAACTTGAGCATCAATACATAAATTAATAGTTTCAGGTATATCTAATGATTTGATCCATTTTTTAGTTTGTTCTATAATAGTTTTATTATTATCTGTAGAATATATAATTGGATATTGTTTATTAATTGATCCATCATTAATTAATTTAATATATTCATCATTATTAATTTTATCAACATCAATATTTTTAGGATATAATATAGTTGGTTTAATATTAGTAAAAGTAGTATTTATACATTTAGATAATATATCATAAGTTTTATCTGAACATATTCCATATCTTAATTCTCTTAAAATTTTTTGAAAATTTTTATCATTATTTTGTCTTATCATTTTACTTAAATATATAATTTCTAATTTTAATTTTGTCCATGATTCAGAATTAAAACAATAATCTCCACTAACACTTTCTAATTGACAGAAATCACCAGTTAATACTATTTGAATATTTCCAAATGGTAAAATATTTGTTCTACATATTGATAAATATTTTGATATATTATCAAAAAATTCAGAACTCATCATAGAAATCTCATCAATAATAAGAACTTCTAAATTTCTTATTTTTTTCATAATATGTGGAAATTTATAACGTACATGATTAAATAATTCTTTAGGTGTTTTATTGCTTATTCCAATACCTAAATATGAGTGTATTGTTCTACCATTAATTAATAATGCTGCCGCTCCTGTTGTAGCTGTTACACCATAATTAATATTAGTATTAATACAATATTCTATTATTTTTTTAATTGTTATAGATTTCCCTGTTCCTGCTGGACCTGTTATAAAAATATTTTTTTTATTTTTAAAAACATTTAATATTTTTTGTTGATCTTCATTTAATATTATAGGATCAACATTTATAGAGTTAGTAATTATAATATTATTATCTGGATATAAATAATTATTAATTTCTTCTTTTGTTATATTAATATTTTCTGTAATAATATCAATATTTATTTTATAAATATTGATTAATTGATCTAATATATTAATAATTTTATTTTTAATAACTAATTCAGAATGATTTAATATAATAGCAATATTAGATATAGAATTACGTTTTCTCAATTCACTACATAAAATAGTTATTTCATTATTATTTAATTTATTTTTATTTTCTTTGGTTGGTTTAGATGATTCTGAATTTGTAATATTAGTTATACATAATATTTCATTTTTTGGTAAGTTAATTATTTTATAAATTACATCAACATCAATACAATAAACATTTAATAATTCATCTAATATCATATTTATTTTAATTTGTATTGCTGTTTCTTTTCTTTTTAATTTTAAAGCTATATTTTTAATAGAATATGATTCTTTTTTTAATTCATCAAATAATACTTCAATATCATTACGTGTCCATTTTTTACCGTTATTAGTTTTTTTATAAGTTCTTAATTCTATTTCGTCTTTAGATATTTTAATAATATTTGTAATGATATTTATATCTATCTCATAAATATTTATTAATTGATTTAATATATTATTAATATTAAATTCTATACATTCTTCAGATTTGTTTAATTTTAATGCAATATTTTTTATAGAATATGAATCTTGTTTTAATTCATTAAATAAAATATTACTATCATTATCATGCCAGTCTTTATTATCATAATTATCCATTAATAATAATAATAATAATATTTTAATATAAATTATTTTCATTTTTTATAATATATGTATATGTGTTTATTATTAGTAAGTTTATTTGATAATAAATACTTATAATTAATCTTTTTATTATTTATTCAATTTTTCAAAAAAAAATAATTAAACATGTAACATTAGGTATATTCATTTTATCATAAAAAGTATTTTTATTCAATTTATTATAAAATTATAATCTTATTTAATTTATTATAAAATAATAATTTTATTTAATTTATAAAAATGCGTAATTTGTTTATTTATAAAATAAATGAAATTAATAGAGTTATCAAAGTTTCTGCTAAATAAAGTTTATTTTATAAATATTTTTTTATAACTTATAAAAGGTTATAATTGTATAATATATTGTCTAAGGATATTTTTACCATACTTTATTTATTCTTAATTTTTCTAAAAATAGCAATAAATTTTATATTTATATTAAATATATAAATTATGAAAATAATATTTAAAAGTTTAAATTATAATATAATTTATGGAATTATTTTCAAAATTACAATCTTCAAATAAAGAAATAAATATTAAATTACCATGGGTTGAAAAATATAGACCAATTAGTTCTAATGATTTAATTTTAGATTCTTTTATTAAACATAAAATTAATACAATAATAGAATCTCAAAATATACCTAATATGATTATAACGGGGGAACCTGGAACTGGTAAAACGTCAACTATATTATTTATAGCAAAAAATATTTATAATGATCAATATTCGGAATATGTTTTAGAGTTAAATGCTTCAGATGATAAAGGATTACCAATTATTAATAATACAATTTATCCATTTTGTAGAAAAAAGAAGGATAAAAATAAATTAATTATATTAGATGAAGCTGATACAATTACTAAAAAAGCACAAAATTTATTATCTAATATATTATCAGAGTTTATAAATTCTACACGATTTGTATTTATATGTAATGAATGTTCTCAAATTATAGAATCTATACAATCTAAATGTATGATAATAAAATATCCAAAAATTACATTAGAAGATTTATATATTAAAGTTAAATATATATGTGAATGTGAAAATATAACATATACAGATGAAGGAATTAAATGTTTATTATTTGTATCAATGCAAGATATTAGACAAATAATTAATAATTTAGAATGTATATTTTATTCTGTTAATGAATTAACTGAATCAAATATATATAAATTAATTGATAAACCTAAAAGTTATTATATTAATAATTTATTAAATGCTTCTTTTGAGAATAACTTTGATGAAGTTATTAATATAACTACTTATTTAATAAATAAAGGTTATACATCAAATGATATATTATTAACATTTATGAAATATATTATGAATATAGAACAATCTATAAATAATCAACCATTAATTATAAATGAAAAATTAAAATTAAATATATGTGATATTTTAAATAATTATTATATAATAATCAATGATAATTTAGATAGTCCTATACAATTGTATAGTTGTATTGCTGAAATATTTAATTATATAAATGATTATACACATTCAATTAAATAAAGAACATGTTTATTATTATCTCTTGTTTTTGCTGTTTATTATTGCGTTATTTAAAAAAATAAAAAATGGGAACTTAACCTTGTTTATTTTTTATTTTAAACATCTTAATTTAGAAATTACTTTTTCTCTAAACATGCCTAAAAATAAAAATAAACGAATTTAATGAAGTTCCAAAATAGCTCCCATTTTATTATATTATTGGATATGTTATATCTGTTCGGATTATTTTTTATTATAACATTATTGAAAATAATAATTAATAAAAAATAATAAACATATTTCCAATATAAAAATTTACGTTAAGAAAACAAGTTTTATTTATTTTATATTCTATAATAATTATTATTTTCAATAATATTATAATAAACAATCATCTGTACATATAATAATAAACATGTCCAAATAATAATATATTCAATTTTTTATAATTATTACTATTTTCAGAAAAATAAGAATAATATATTTATTATCATCTTATTAAAAATAAATATAATTATATATTTCTAATTTTAAATAAATTATAAAATATAATTTATAAACCTTAAATTATTGCTATTTTCAGATACATTATAAAATATTTTAATTTAAAGTTTATTATATTATGTTATAATTTTTGGAATGCAGTTTAATTTATCTAAAAATAGCAATAAAAATAATTTTATAATTTTTCTAAAATTTTTATAATTTATCTAAAAATAGCAATAATTTAAAGTTTATAATATAATTTTATAAACTTAAATTATTCTCGTTTTAAGAAAAAATATAAAATAGACATGTTTATTATCATTTATTTCTATTACTATTATTATCAGTTTATTTAAAAATTAAAAACTAATAATTAAAATATTTAGGATTCTATTATATTATTTAAAGTATTAGTTTTAATAATAGTTTAAATTATTAATATTATTATTAAAACTAATAATTTTAGTAATAAATGAAGTTAACAAATTTTTCTTAAGTTAATAATAATTTAATAATTAAGACGGTGGTATAATAAAATAATAATAAACATATATAAGAAGCTAATATATTTATTGTATTCAATACATTTATAATAAACACTAATCATACAGACAATAATAAACATATTCAATTTATAAATAATACAAAACATAATTCATAATAATAAATCTATAATATTTATAATTTTAATAATAAATATAAATCTAAAAAATTTATAATAAATATTATTCTATTAATATATGTACACTAATTATTTTGTTGTTTTATTTCAGTAATTTGTGCTAATAGTCCTATTTTTTCCATTAATACATCTGATAATTTATCTATGTTATTAGGTACATATATCGTGTGATCTTGTATTTTATTAAGTGTTTCAAGTAATATTATTTTTTCTATTAATAATTTAAGTAACTTATTACAATTATCAGTAGTATATTTTTTATTTGATTCATTATCGTGTAATGAAATAGAGTCTTCCTTAAGCGGTTGTGGTTGTGCTTGTGGTAATACTTGTGGGTATTCTTGTAGTTGTGGTTGTGGTAATACTTGTGGGTATTCTTGTGGTTGTGGTTGTGGTAATACTTGTGGGTATTCTTGTGGTTGTGATTGTGGTAATACTTGTGGGTATTCTTGTGGTTGTGATTGTGGTAATACTTGTGGGTATTCTTGTGGTTGTGATTGTGGTAATACTTGTGGGTATTCTTGTGGTTGTACTTGTGGTAATACTTGTGGGTATTCTTGTGGTTGTGGTTGTGGTTGTGCTTGTGGTAATACTTGTGGATATGCTTGTGGTTGTGCTTGTGGTAATACTTGTGGATATGCTTGTGGTTGTGCTTGTGGTTGTGGTAATACTTGTGGGTATGCTTGTGGTTGTGGTTGTGGTAATACTTGTGGATGTGCTTGTGATTGTGCTTGTACTTGTGGTTGTGCTTGTGGTAATACTTGTGGATGTGCTTGTGATTGTGCTTGTACTTGTGGTTGTGCTTGTGGTAATACTTGTGGATATGCTTGTGGTTGTGCTTGTGGTTGTGGTAATACTTGTGGGTATTCTTGTGGTTGTAGTAATACTTGTGAATTTGCTTGTGGTTGTGCTTGTTGTAATACTTGTGGTTGTGCTTGTACTTGTGCTTGTGCTTGTAGTTGTGCTTGTGGTAATACTTGTGGTTGTGCTTGTGGTAATACTTGTGGTTGTGCTTGTGGTAATACTTGTAGTTGTGCTTGTGGCACTACTTGTGTGTATGGTTGTAATTGTGGGTGTTGATTGAAAATATATTTAGGATTATTATTAGGCTTAATAAATTGAGATTTTAAATCATTATCTATGTTAGATGTATTAACAGCAGCATCAGTATTTGTATTAATATCATTATCTATATATGTGGAAGGTACATCTTTATTTGTATCTTTAATTAATTCGTTAGATAGTTCTGTATCTTGAAATAATATGGCAGGTTTAGGTACTGTAGATTTTATTTGATGGGGGTCTATAGATGGTTTTTTTTTTAGTTTCTTAACTATTTTTATATCTTGACTTGGTTCAGATGGTTTTTTAAATATATTTAGTTGTGATTTTGGAGGAGCACCATCAGGTATAATAAATTTTTTTGATACTGCAGGTTGTTCTTGTGGATAAGATTTAGAATTAATTAATTTAGCTTTTGCCTTACTATATGTGTTATATGTATTAGTTGTAGTGTCTACAACTGTATCATCTACTTTTTTAGATAGTTCTTCACTTAGTTCTCCATATGTATTCATATTTTTAACTGGACCAGCAAGTTTATCAGATACATTTAATAGTGATTCTTGAGAGGAGAAAGATGATTTTTGAAAAGCACTCTTAGGTATAGTAGGATTTTTGGGTACTGTTGGATGCACTTGTGGATAAGATTGTAAATTAACTAATTCGGATTTTGTCTTAATATCTGTATTATTTTTGTTATCAGTAGCACTAACAGTCAGATCTACCGGTGTAGATAATGTGTCTATTATTCCATTATCTATTTTTATATTTTGTACTGGTGTAGCAGGTTTATTGATTACATTTTGTGATTGTTGAGGGGAAAAATATAATTTTGGTGGTTCTTCCTTAGGTATAGTGGTATGTTTAAACGTTTTTTTTGGGACTGATGTTAATTTTAATAATGGTAAGTTTATTGCCTTCATTACTACTTTAGAAGGTGGTGTTATTAATGCAGAATCAGACGTAGATGCAGATGTATTTTTAGATGGTGGACTTTCTAGAGTTGATTTTATGACTGTGAATGGTGTTGTGGATGTTGTATCTGAACTTATAAATTCATTAATTGGTAATTTATTATTTATATATTTATGTTTTTCTATTTCAGAACTTATATTAGATTTTTCATGTGCTAATGTAGACTGCTTAGGTATTAATGCAGATATATTTTTAGAGAGTTGACTTTTTAGGGATTGATTTGATGATTGATCATCTAGAGATGTTGATTTTACAACTAATAAGGGTGGTGTGGATGTTTTTTCTGATTCTGAAAATTCATTTATTGGTGATTTATTATTTATAAATGTATATTTTTCTATTTCAGAACTCATATTAGTATTTTCTTGTGCTACTGTAGGCTGCTGAGGTATTAATACAGATGTATTATTAGAGGGTTGACTTTTTAGAAATTGATTTAACGATGAATCATCTGAAGATGTTGAGTTTATGAATAATAATGGAGATATACACTTTGTATTTGATTGCGGAAATTCATTTATTGGTGATTTATTATGTATACATGTAGTGTCTTCTATTTCCGAATTTATATTAGAATTTTCATGTGCTACTTTAGACTGCTGAAGTATTAATGCAGATGTATTTTTAGAGGGCTGGCTTTTTAGTGATTGATTTGATGGTGAACTATCACATGATGAAATGGATTTTACGACTAATAATGATGATGATGATGATGTAAATGTTGTATTTAATTGTGGAAATATATTTATTGGTGATTTATTAGTTATAAATGTATTTTTTTCTATTTTAGAACTTATATTAGAAACAGCATCATAAGTATTATTTAATTTATCTAATTTTTTAGATTTAATTAATGCATCATAAAATTTCTTATAAACAATATACATATTTATAAATTTATAATATAATTTATATTTATTTAGTATATTATATTCTACAGTTTTATCCCAAATATTATTAGTTAATTGAGTATTTTTAAAATAATTATTAAATTTTTTAATAGTATGATATTTATCATTATAATATAAATATTTATTTTTAGAATATTTATAACCTATTATTGGATTATCATGATTATACCAAGGGGCAAAATATATTTTGTTACAAGGTAATATAGTATTTATATAATTAGAAAAATAGTCAATAAATATATCTCTATTTACTAAATGATTATTAATATTAAAATAAAAATTAGTTTTATAATTAATATTTTTAACATCAAACTTAATAAATGTTAATTTAGGAAACATAATTTTACAAAATAATCTATATTTATAATTATCAATTATAATATTTTTATATTTTATTATATTATAATATTTTAATATAAAATATATAATTAATAATGTTATTCCTCTATCTAAATCAATATTAATTGAATTATATAATTTTATTTTATTCATATTTATATTACTAGATAATTTAATTATTATTATTATAATTAGTTTGAGGTAAAATTATCCTTATTCAATTTATTATAAAATCATAATATTTTGGAACAACTTTTAATTTATAATAAAATTTTTATAAATAAATTTTAATTATTTGGTAGAAACTGTTAGAACTTTATTAAGTTCATTTATTTTATAAATAAACAAAGTTCTCATTTTTCATGAATTAAATAAGATTATTATTTTATTATAAATTGAATAGGATACTGTATCATCTAACTAATAATAATATATAAAAACTTTATTTATTCAGCGAAAAACTTTGTTAATATTGTATATTTTATAAGTATTTTTTATGAATTAAATAAGTTTTCCTTAGACTAAATATAATATGAAATATTATTAATTACCATAAATTACTTACTACAAATACATATTGTTATTTCAGATAAATTATAAAAATTATTATATTTTTTTAATAATGTATATAGTCTAAAGAAAGAATATCTTCATTCAAGTTATTATAAAAATATAATTTTATTTAATTTATGAAAATATAACTATATTTATAAAATAAACAAAATCTAATAAAATTTTCTATATTTTTGCTAAAGTTCTTAATATTTCCGCCAAATAAATTATATTTATTTTATAAATATTTTTTTATAAATTAAACAGAGTTCCTAAAGATTATGATATTATTAATAAATTAAATACAAATAATTTTTTATCAGTTTATTGTTATTTTCAGAAAAATTATTTTATAATTTCAGAAAAAAATTATAAAATAATTTTTTAAACTATAAATTAAAATATTTTGGAATGGAACGTAGTTTATTTTATTTTTTTTAAATTTGTATTATTTCTCTGATGATGAAATAATTAAAGATTTACAAATTATTTTGGAACGGAACGTAGTTTAGTTTAATTTTTCTGAAATTTTTATAATTTCTCTGAAAATAATAATAATAATATAATAATAAAAATAACAATACAATTATTAATTTATTGTTATTTTCAGAGAAATTATAAATTTTTTGGAAAAAATATAAAATTAAATCTTAGATTTAATTTTATATTTTATAATTTCTCTGAAAATAGCAATAATGAAAAAAATATGAAACTTTTATATATAATAATGACAAAAGTTTAAAAATTATTTTTATTCTTGTTTTCAGAAAAATTATAAAAATTTTAGAAAAAAATAAACTAAACTACGTTCCGTTCAAAATATTTTAATTTATGATTTACAAAAAAAAACTTCGTTAACTTTGTTTATTTTATGATTTTTCTGAAATTTTTATAATTTCTCTAAAAATAGCAATAATTAACTAATCTAATAAATAAATTTATTTATAATAATTATAATTATATATATAATATAATACATAAATTAATGTAATAAAAAAATTTATATAAAAAATATAATATATTATATTATATATGAAAAATCTTAATACCAAAAATAATAATAATAAAATAAAAAAACAAAAAATAAATAATAATAATAATAATAATAATAATAATAATAATAATAATAATAATAATAATAAATTAAAAAGTATTAAAATAAATACACAATTATCAGATACAAATAATAATTATATTAATAAAAATAATATAAATATTAATAATAATTATAACACTACTGAAATCAGTAACGATAACATACTTAAAAATATCAATGATAACACACATACAAATATTAATGAAAACATACCTGAAAATACTAATACACATACTTATAGTATAACTAATGAAAATATCAATGATAATATTAATGATAATACAAATTATAATACAAATGGTACTACATATGATATAACTAATGAAAATATGAATGACAATATAACTAATGAAAATACTAATGAAAATACTAATGAAAATACTAATAATTATACAGATGAAAATACTAATGAAAATATTAATAATTACACAGATGATAATACTAATAATAATATTAATAATTACACAAATGAAAATATTAATGAAAACAATGATGACATTATAACTAAACATATTAATGAAAATATAAATGAAAATATTAATGAAAATATTAATGGAAACATATCAGAAAAGACGGCTAACCATAATAATGATAATATATTTGAAAATACTACATATAACACAAATGAACATACTAATGAAAATACAAATGATAATACAAATAATAATACAACTGAACACATTAATGATAACATATATAAAAATACTAATGAAAATAATGATGACAATATAACACAAAACACTAATAATACAAATGAAACTAATAATGAAAACACAAATGAAAATATTAATGAAAACATAATAGAAAATACAGCTAAATATACTAATAATAACACAACTGAAAATACTATAGATAACACAACTGAAAATATTACATATAACATAAATGATAACATACATGATAATACAAATAAAAACACTAATGAAAACACCAATGACAATATAACTAAAAATATTATTGAAAATACAAATGAAACTATTAATGGACACATAGAAGAACACACAACTAAACATACTAATGATAACACATCTAAAAATATTATAGATAACATAAATGAACAAACTAATGAAAATACAAATGATAATACAAATGATAATACAACTGATAATACAACTGATAATACAACTGAACAAATTAACGGTAATACACATGAAAATATTAATAAAAATAATGATGACAATATAACTAAAAATATAAATGAAAATACAAATGAAAATACTAATGATAATAATAATGATAATATTAATATTTATATAAATGAAAGTACTAATTATAATACAAATAAAAACATAAATATCTATATCAATGAAATCACAAATGAAAATACTAATAATAACACAAATGAAAATACTAATAATAACACAAATGATAATATTAATGATAACACAAATGATAATATTAATGATAACACAAATGATAATATTAATGATAACATAAATGATAATAATAATTATAACACAAATGAAAATACTAATAATAACACAAATGAAAATACTAATAATAATACAAATGAAAATACTAATAATAATACAAATGATAATATTAATGATAACACAAATGAAAATACTAATAATAACATATATGAAAACACTAATGATAATACAAATGAAAACACTAATGAAAATACAAATGAAAATACTAATAATAACACAAATGAAAATACTAATAATAATACAAATGAAAATACTAATAATAATACAAATGAAAATACTAATAATAACACAAATGAAAATACTAATAATAATACAAATGATAATATTAATGATAACACAAATGAAAATACTAATAATAACATATATGAAAACACTAATGATAATACAAATGAAAACACTAATGAAAATACAAATGAAAATACTAATAATAACACAAATGAAAATACTAATAATAATACAAATGAAAATACTAATAATAATACAAATGAAAATACTAATAATAACACAAATGAAAATACTAATAATAATACAAATGAAAATACTAATAATAACATATATGAAAACACTAATGAAAATACAAATGAAAATACAAATAATAATACAATACTATATCAAAACACGCATGAATTTATTGATGTACCTATTAATATTATAGATAATAATTATAATATAAATAACATTATTAATTATAAAACTGAAAACTGTATTAATGATAATAATAATAGAGATACTAATAATAATATGAATGATAATTTCAATGATGATAATAATAGAGATACTAATAATAATATGAATGATAATATTAATGATAATTTTAATGATGAAACATATAAAAATATTAATATAGATACTAATAATACATTATACACAAATGAAATTACTACTGAAAACATCAGTGAAAATAATAAAAATGATAACCAAGATGATATAATAAATGAATTAAATACACTTGTTGATTCTGATCTTGATATAAATAAACATGATAATATTTACGAAAATAATAAATTTACTGAAGAACAAACTAATATAATAACTGATTATGATATACATAAGGATATTATAAATGAATCTAATATAATTAAAACTAATGATGAACAAGATGATATACTTATAGAAAATAATAATAAACAACATAATATAATTGATAATGACCAAGATAATATATCAATGAATATAATTGATGATAAAACTTGTTGTTTAGAAAATAATAATGATAATTATAATGAAAATAACAAAATAATAAATAACTCTAATATAAATATAGATTCTAAATTAGATAATATAAGAAAAAAAATATCTTTACGTTTAAATAACACCAATAATAATTTATTAAATATTCCATCCAAGATAATAGAAAAAAATAATACAATATTTATAGCACCACAAATTGAAAATGATATGATAACTAATATACACCAATCTTCAACAGTAGTAGAATCTAATGATAATATGACAGATGAAGAAAAACAATTAAATAATTTAATATTAAAATTAAATAATGAATTAGAAATTGAAAATAATAAAATAAAAAATAATTTAAATATTAGAAGATTAATTCCAAAATATAATAATTCAGAATCTAAAAATTCACAAAATACATTAAATAAAATAAATATTTCACAAATTATTATTGAAAAAAAAAATCAATTATTAGAATATAAAAATCAATTAATAGAAATAGAAAAATTAAAAGAAATTGAAAAAAGAAATAATGAATTATTAGAACAAGAAAAAGCACAAAAACAACTAGAACAACTAAAATTTGAAGAAATAAATACAGTAAGAAAGGAACAACGTGTAGTTTACAGACGTCATATATTATCTAAATCTACAAGAAGATAACATATTTATTATATTAAGTTAAAATTATTAATAAATTTTAGATTATATAGTTAGTAATAATATTATATTATTTAATAATCATAATATTAAATAATATAAAATATGTTATTATCATATATTTATTTTATTATTTATTATTAGTTTATTTTAAAAATTATAAATTAATAATTTAAATAACTAGAATTTCTATTATTTTAGTTACATTATGTAATAAACAAAGTTATTATGGTTTCCGTAAATTAATAATATTGTAATTAAATAAGAAGATAAAAAATATAATAATAAACATATATATAGAAATCACAATTTATTTATATACTTTAATAATGTTATAATAAATATGTTTATATTTAAAAATATAGTTATCAAATGATAAATATACATAAAAAAATGATATATTAATAATATATATGTTTTATTAATATATAAATATTTATCGTAGCCATTTTGGCTCAAGTGCATGTTTAGCTCAGCATATTGCAGTAGCTTACTTTGTGTGTGACTAAGCATATTGCTTTTTTTGTTTACCAGGAATAACCAAATGACTGAATACAATACTAAATACATGCATATTTATATAACATCAACCAATATTACTCCTAATTTTTTACAATATACAAATTTTTTAGATACAATAGTAAATACTAAATATTTTAATGAAAATCATATTCCGTTATTATGTAAATTTCATAATTATATGTGGGGTTTAAATCAAGAAATGTTTTTTAATAAAACAAATATAAATACAATAATAAAACATTTAAACAAAAAGTTTAATAGTATGAAGACTATGAACAGATCAGTAGATTATTTCAAACAAAAATATCTTACTGATCTAAATTATATTTCTATATATACATTTTATAATTATTTTGCAGAGTTAAATAATGATAAAGTTATTAATATTAATATGGAAAATATAATTAACTATTATATAAATAATTTTAAATATTTTAAACAAAAATATTTAAAATATTTTAATAAAATAAATTATTTATCTACTTATAAATTTTATAATTATTTAGTAGAATTAAATAATAAAAAAGTTATTAATATCAATATGGAAAATATAATTGAATATTATATAAATTATTATAAATTTCATTATATGCAAACATGTTATGTATCCGATGACATATGTATAATTGATTTTATAGTCTCTTTAAAATCAAATAGTTTTTTTGATTCTGTAAGCTTACCTGAAGCTTGTAAATACCATAATTTTAAATGGACTATTGCAGGGAATCAAGGTCCCCGAGGAATGTTTAGTATATATGATGACTCAGAAGAATAATTTATTTAAATATTATTGTTTCTGTTTCATTAAGTATTTTTTGTTTATAATTTACAATTTGTTTAAATAATATTGTAAATGAAAAATCTTTTCCATTTAAATCTATATTATTTCCTAAATAATCTAATAATTCAATATCTAATTTATTTATATCTGTAGGTTGTCTAAAAATATATTCATTATTAACATATTGATCAACTTTGCCATTATTAAAACATGTACTAAATATAATTTTTGCTAATATTGGTTTTTCAAAAAAATTAATAAATCCCCAATCATTAACTTTTAATAATGCATAATGTTCATTAAATAAATTATATATTTTATTACTTATTATAATAGTTTGAGTATTATTATAAGAGGATTTTAAAAAAAATGAATTATTACAAGGACGAAATCCAAGAAAATATCCTAATGAAGGATAATTTAATTTTGTTATATCTATACAAGAGTTATTATTAGTTGGATTACATGGAAATGTAGAAAAATCAATTTCAAAAGTTGGGATATCTTTAATATTAAAATAATTACTAATAGAATTATGAATTGATATAATGGATGTAATATTATTAAGGCTAATATTTAAATTTATTATAGATTTATTTATAGGTTGATTAGTATAATATATTGAGTCATGTGTAAGATATAAATTATCTAATATTCCTGGCATTGATGTTGTTTTTGATGGAATAAACTTTATTGTATCATTAACATATATTTTATATAAATCATTTTTTAAATTATTTGAATTAGTATTATCAATATTAATATAATCATTACGACTAGGTTTATATCTAGTATCATATATATATAAGGTTCCATGTATTTTAAAATTATCTGATGTTTTAATAATATTATTAATCATATTATATATTCCATATACACTATACCAACCAATATTTAAATCTATTGTATTGATTATAGCTGAATTATTTATAGATGTAATAGTAATATTACTAAAAGAACATATATAAAAAATATAAAAATTATTTTCTATAATTGTATTATTATATAATAATAATTTTTCATTAATATTTGTTAATAATATTTGTATATCTTTATTATTTATATTATCTATTGTAATAATAGTTCCTGTTAAATCATTTAATTTATTGGGAACATATAAAGTAAAAAAATTATTTTGTTTTGTAAAATTTATATTATTATAATTTAATGATTGAATAGTATTATTTAATTCTATACTTATCATTTTAACAGAAATTATATTTTTATATGTATTATTAAATAATATTTTAAATTTATTTTCGTTAGGATATAATATATAATTTCTATATCGGGAATCAATATTTATTATTATTTCTTCCATTAATATAATAATAGAAATAATATTATAATACATATTCATAATCATTATTTTTTTATAAAAATATTATTATTTGTTTAATAATTAATATTATAGTTATTATAGATTTTAAATAATATTTATATTTAACTTGTAATTATTATTTATTAAAAAAATAAAATTTATAAAATTACAAATTATAATATTTTATTAATAATAATATAGAATACATTTTTAAAGAAATTAAACCCCGTTTAAAATATTTTACTTTAAGATTTATAAATAATTTTATAATTTTTTTAAAACTGAGAATAAACTAATAATTTGTGTAATTTGAAAATTAATAAGAAACATATATAATTTAATTATTAAATAAGAAAGCAATAATTATAACTTAGTATAATAAACATATATAAGAAGCACAATTTATTAATTATTTTATTTTTATTAATATTATTATAAACACTAATCATAACAAACAATAATATATATAGTCAATAAAAAAATAAAAAATGGACATATCAGTGTTTTATTTTATTAAGCCACCGTAGCCATTTAAATACTATCATTCAAACAGGAAAAAATAACAAAAACAAAATACACCCAAATGATAAAAGTTTTATTGTGAAATTAATTCTAATATTGATACTCGAATAATCTAATGCTGTCTATTTATTAGCGTCTATATGAGAATTCTATTTTTCAATATATGCGCAATTATAAAACAGCAATATGTTAATGTGTATGTATAAATAATAAATTTTTATTATATATTTTTAATTTAGAAAACATAAATTTTGTTTGAAAAATATCAATAAATTCTAATAATTTATATAATTAATTTTTCTAATATTTTTAAAAATATTAATTATAAAATTAATATTTTTAAAAAATAATTTAAAGATATATAATATAATAATATTAATGCCAAAAAAAAAACTTGATACCGGTATTCAATCTAATAATAATTTAGACAATAATAATACTAATAATAATAATTTAGAAGAAAATAATAATAATAATTTAGAAGAAAATAATAATAATAATTTAGAAGAAAATAATAATAATGATATTATAATTATAGTAGATGATAAAAGTATAAAAGAATCTCATATTAATGATAATGAACTAATACAATTAAACGGCGATTTACCAACTATTAAAAATCAACAAACACAAAAAAAACCATTAATAACAACAGAAACATTAGAGATAAAAAATAATATAATTCACCGGGTATCAACTAATACAACATCAGCAAAAAAACAAATTCAAAAACCTGGTAAAACATTATTAATTAAATTAATAAATAATATGGAAACTTTTGATATGACTTTATTAGATAATATTAATGGATTAGTTAATAAAACTAATATCACTCCAAAAAAAACTTTATTTATTACTTTTGATTCTATAGATAATTCTATGAAGGCATATTATAAATTATATTCTTATGCATATAAAAATAATTATATAGTAAGATATAGTTATTATAAAATATTTTTTACTATAACCGGATTAACTAATGAAACTGTATATACAGATACAAAAAAAAAATTAATAGAATATATTAATACTAAAACAAATACAAATATTTTATATTGTAAATTTTATTGCAAAAATAATACATATTTAGGATGCGGAGAGTTAACAGTAGACACAATGGAAGGATTAAATATTATATTATCAGATGCATTTAAAAAATTTGAATTTGATACATTTACAGGAAATTTTTATAAATATAATAAAAAATAATATTTATTAATGTAATTATTAGTAAATAAATAGTAATAATAAAGTTTAAATATTATGTCTAATAATTTATTTAATATCATATGTTAATAAAAAAGAATAATAATGCCTAAAAGTATAATTATTTTTAAAAAACATAAATAAAAATTTATTTAAAATATTTTAAATTAAAATATTTTAAATAAATTTTTTAATTTAAAAAACTAATCTATTTATAGAGAAAGAATACATTTTTTAGTGCATCTTTTTATAAACTTATAGTAAATAATATATATGCCGCGCTATATGAGTCAAATAATAATATTTTCTAATATTTATCATTAATAATAACACAAACCTTTTTTAATTTATTAAAATAGTTCAAACTTATAATAATTATTTATCTATATCATTTCATCTTTATTTAGTATTTTCATATTACTTTTTTAGGTGTTTTTAATATGGCACTTCATATATTGTTATTATAAAATTAATCCAATAACCTTTAAACTAAATAAATTACGCAGCTTAAATTTAAAAACATGTAATTTTAAATTATTTACTAATTTTATATTTAAAAAATCAAATTAATTCTGTATTAAATATTATTAAATATTATTAAATAGTTTTTCATAGAAAATTTAAAATAAATAAATACATGTAGAAATGAAAGTTTATAATTTAAATATATTAGAACTTTAAAAATACATCATATAAATCATATTATATTGTTGAGTTTTATATATTTAAATTATATAATAATTGTAGCAATATTGTAATTTTTATATATGATCAAGTGAAACCTGATAAGTCTCAGTTCTTATTTGTTGTTCAAACAATTAATTTTTACAAATCCACGCCAAACAAAAAATAATAATGAATTATTTATATACTAAATGTATAATGAATAAAGAATACTAATGCAATTTAAAATATATTAAAAATAATAAAAACGTAATATCAACATATAAAAGTCAATAATTATGAAAATATTTAGGTTTAATTACTTATTATTATATTTATGACTTTTTTCAATTATAATTTATAAAAAAATATTATAATTTATAAAATTTATTATAAAATATATTTAAATAAATTTTATAATTAATTTTATAAAATTTATATGCGTTATTATAAAATTATAGTATCTAATACATATTAATGTCTTCTATATCTAATACATCAGAATTCAAAATATCTAATTCTGAAAAAAAAATTAATAATGGCGTAGAACAAAAAAAAAATATTTCTACTGATACAGATTTTTATTTTAGTTTAATAGCTAATCCTAATAAAATTATAACAAAAAATAATGAAAATGATAGTTCATCAATAATAGAAGATAATATTATATCATCAAATAATCAGTCTAATAAGTCTGCATCTTCTAAAATTCAATATGATAAAATTGATATTTCAAATGAAATACAACAAATACATAATTATCAACCCGAACCTAAAAGTCCACCAATCACTATATATCCGCCTCAACCTTCACAACTTCCAAAATCTCCTAAATCTCCTACATATTTACTTAAAAATAATAATATTCCGCAACTAACCCCATTAAATATAATTCCTTCAATAATTCAATCAGCGCCTCCTTTAACATCGCCAAAAAATAAGAATCAAGATTTAAGAATAAAAAAAATTGAATTATTGCGTCGTTTATCTGAAATAAAATCTAAAGGTTACCAATTATCGAAAGACTATGATTTTAATAGTTCAATAGATGAAATGGAATATGAATATGACTTATTAAAAAGTTTTGCTGATAAACGAAATGGAGTGAAAATAATTCGCAATGGATTACTACAAGCAATATCTGTTGTAGAATTTTTAAATGATAAATATGATCCTTTTGATTTTCATTTATCAGGGTGGAGTGAACATATATCAGTTGAAATAGATTCTTGGGATGATGTATTAGAAGAAATATTTGAAAAATATAAAGGTTCAGGACGTCAAATGGCTCCTGAAATTAAATTATTATATTTATTAATAGCATCTGCTTCAGCATTCCATTTTACTAAATCATATGCATCAAAATTACCCGGATTAGATCAGTTATTATCTTCCAACCCTAATTTATTAAGTAGTATTATTAATACTAATAAAGAAAAATCTAAATTTATAACTCAACAAGAACTTAATATTCAAAATCAAAAAGAAACATTAAAAAAAGAAGATAAAATAAATAATAAATTAAATAAATATAAAACAGAACAACCATCCGCATTAAATATTAAAACTCCTGATGAAGTTAGACAAATTCTAAATAAAATACATAATAAAGATAATCAAGATTCTACCACACAAGAAGAATTATCTTCAAATCCTGAATCTACTTTATCGGTATCTAAAAGAGGACGAAAACCTAAACCTAAATATAAAAGTGGAATTAGTATTAAATAATATATTATATAAAACAAAAATTTATTAAAATAATAATATGGATATATATTTTTTATAAATTATGGAATTTTATTTATAACTAAATAAAATTAATAAAGTTTTCAATGGAAAATATCATATATAGCCTCTAATACTACGTTGATAGAGGTATGTTAAAACTTAATATCTGCTAATAGTTTATTTATAAAGTTAATATTTTTTCTTTTAATTCTTTAAATAATATATGTATCTGTTTTTCCATATTATCAATAAGTTTCATTTTATTAATATCTTTAGAATTATCATATTCTTTTAGATAAGTAAAATTATTAATTGATGCTTCCTGCGGTGGTATAATATTAGTATTATTTTTAGATACACTATAATAATCAGTAGGCATAATACTACTAGTATCACTTAATAAATAATTAACACTACTAAGATTATTAGGTATATTACTGCTAGTATTACCAATAGGCATAATACTACTTGTTTGATTATCTACATTATCATTATTATTTTCATTATCAAAAATAGATAAATAAGTACTATTTTTACTTTCATTATGTTCATCATCTAAATTTTTATCTATTTTTAACATTGATATTTGTATATCTGATTCACTATTTGAAACTTCTATATCATCAAGTGTTTTATTATTATTGTTTATAAATAATTGTATATTATTTAAAATATTATTAGGTTTAGCGCTTACTTGTTTATTTTCATTATTAGAATCTTTATTATAATAAGGAATATAATCACTAGTCTCACTATTATTAATTTTTTCAGAATTATTACTAAATTTATTTATGAAAGGCATAATGCTACTAGTATCACTAGTAATATTTATAGGAATTAAATTATTTTTTTCTATATTACCTTCTTCCTCTTGATTATCTTCATCATCATCTTCATCATCTTCATCATCTTCATCTTCATTGTCATCATTATATTTATCATCCTCTTCATCTTCTTCATCCTCTTCATCCTCTTCATCCTCTTCATGTTTATTATATTTATTATCATTATTTATATAATTTTGATAAGGTTTATTAACTTTATTATTTGATAAATTATATTTTAATATAATATATTTTTTAATTTGTGTAATAATATTGGGAATATTAATATCTGGATATTTATTTTTCATAATATGAATGATATTGTTAGATGATGAACTATTATTTAATAATTTATTATATTTCATTTGATAATTATATTCATGATTTGGAAGGTATTTAATATAATTATATAATATTTTAAAATCTGTTTTTGTAATATTCATATATATATATATATTTATATATATTTATATAGATATTATTAATTTAAAAATAAAAAATGAATTAAAAATATAATTTATATATAAATATTATGTCTGAAAATAATATATTAAAAAAAAGAGGTAGGAAATCTAAGAAAGATTTAGCTGAAATAGCTAAATCTAAATTAGTAGAGGTAGATATTCCGTCAGATGAAGAAAAGATAATTCTTCATTTGCCAATAAAATTAAATAATTCAGATACTGATATAAATGAATTATTTATTCAAACTGATAAAAATATATCTCTAACTTCAGAACATGAAGAAAATATATCTACTGATTTAATTGATTCAATTTATAATACAAATATAAATAAAATAATAGTTAATACAATTAAATATGATAGTAATGTTAAATGTTGGTGGTGTAAATATACGTTTGAGACTCCAACAGTTCAATTACCTGAAACACATTTTAACAATATATTTTATTGCATAGGTCATTTTTGTAGTTTTAATTGTGCAAAAAGTTATAATATTGATTTACATGATTTTAGTATATATAAACGTAATACATTATTGAATTTATTATATTATTCTATATATTCACAATATATTAATATTATTCCTGCCCCTCATTGGTTATTATTAGAAGATTATGGAGGTATTTTATGTATAAATAAATTTCGTGAAAATTCAATTATTAATATTAAAGAATATATTTTATTACAACCGCCAATTGTTTCCCGTCAAATGCAAATAGAAGAATCATATAAAATAAACAAATTAAAACAAGTTTCAATAAATAATATTAATAAAATGTATTCTGAAATAGATTCTAATTATTTGATTAAACGAAATAAACCAATATCAATAAATCAAATAAATTTAAAGTCAACTGGATTAATTACATCATTAAAAAATACTAATTTAATATAATTATTTATATATCACCTATAGAATCAATTTTTAAAAATATTAAATTAGAATATTTTGTTTCTATTTGATTTTTTATATATTCTATAAAATTTTTATGAAGTATAATATCATTAGAATATAAAATATAACTTGGTGAGGTATCAGTTTTAATACATATATCAGATAAATTATTTATAATCAGAAATTCATTAAAAATATTTTTTATATATGATATACCAATAGTTGATATTATACTAAATTTGGATATTATTTTAGTATAATTAATTTTATTATTTATATATTTATTATTATAAAATAATATAATTTCATTAGGTATATCTAAATTATTAATATTATTAATAAAATATGACCATAATGAAATTGATGTTTGATTATTATCATTATATTCTACTCTCATTTTATCAATAGTATGAATAATAGTATACCATATATTTGTAAAATCTATATTATTATTATTGTTATATTTATTCATAGATATACAATATGATTTTATAAATTTTTCCATTAATTTATTTTCATTAAAATATACTAATAAAGTTTCTTGGGTAATTTCTTTATTAGTATATAAATTAATTAATGATAACTGAACTACATTTTCATCTTCAAATGTATCTTCAATTTTAGCTACCATATTTTTATTTAATTGAATAATACTTTTCCAATTTTTAATTTTTTTTTTTTTAGTAGTATCTTTAAAATTTAATATACCTTCAATATTATATTCTAATAATATGACTTTAAAATACGAATCTAATTGTTCTATAACATTAATTAATACTAATTCATTATTTTTTGGTTTTTTATTATGATAAAATTGATAATTATACATCTAATTTATATTGATATCTAAAGTTTAAAATTATTTTTAATAAATTATAAAAAAACATAGGATTATATAATTCAAAATATATTATAATTCTAGGTAAAGATATATTAATAAAATCTCCGGTAATAGTTACATTTTCTTTATATAATTTACTATAATTATAAGATTCATAAAATATCTTTTTTAATATATTTATATTGATATTTTTTTTAAATAACTTATTTTTATAAATCATTAAATCATCATCTTGTGATGTCATAAACATTAACTGAATAATATACTGAATAATTTGTAAATCATAATATTTACAATATATATTATTATGTAAATGTTTATTGATATACTCTATAAATATCATATGACATATATCCATATTTTTTATCATTTTATAATATAAAAAATGATAAAAAATATTTTAAAATATTATTATTTATATATAATAATATGATAAAGACTATAAAAAATAATGAGTCTGATAATGAAGATATATATAATGAGTATGTAGACGATAAATATAACGAAGATGAAGATGATGATGAAAATGAAAATGAAAATGAAAATGAAAATGATGAATATGTTGATGAATATGATAATGATAATGATAATGATAATGATAATGATTATAATAATATAGAAGATAATGATAATATTAATTATATAGATAATGAAGATATTAAAAATAAAATTAATCATGAATATCTAACTGGCGAAGATAGAATATCCATTAATAGATTAACAAAATATGAAATGGTGCGTATTATAGGTGAAAGAAAAAAACAACTAATTATGGGTGCTAAACCTATGATAAAAAATTATAAAGAGTTAAGTTATGATAAAATAATTGAAGAAGAAATATTATTAAATTTAATACCTTTTAAAATAAGACGACCTGTAAATAATAAATATGAAATATGGACAATTGAAGAATTAGAAAAAGATCATTTATTAGATTTATTTAATTTTACAAGAAAATAAATATAGTAAAATTTTTACCAATTAAAAAAACAATTTCCACATATATAATTTACTTTATATGAATTTCGTAATTTATAAAAAACTGCATCTTTTAGTATATTATTAGTATGAGTTATACATTCAATATTTTTACAGGTATAATCATGTGTATGTGGTAATATAGGATTCATAAAAATTAATTTACTTTCTTCTATAGTATTTATTTTGATTAATTCATTATTATTATTTTCATAATATAATAAAATAGTTTCGTTTATTGGTTTTACATAATTACAATTATTACATTTATATTCTATTGATACTATAGTATTTATATTTTCATAACTCATATTTTCTATATTATTTTTAATTTCTTCTGAATATTTTAAATATTTTTTATTATCTAATAAATCTTTTTTCATAAATCCTAATTTATATAATTGTATATTTTCATTTGAATCTATAATTTTAAATAAATCTACAGGTTTTTTTAATATTATTTTATCATCTATATCTGTATTAATAGTTCTCATGAAATCTAAATAATTCAAACATTCAGGACAGAATAACATATTAATATATATATAATTAATATTTTATATATATTAATATCATTTTTTTATAAATAAAAAAATAAGTTTAAATGATATTAAGAATATATTATTTTTGTAATGGAATAATATCTTGGCTCAAGTCTTTATAAGACATAATACGCATTTTACAACAATATCTTAAATTTGTCATATTTGTAATTAATGCACTTACAAGTTCATGACGTTGATTATATAACGCTGGATCGTTACATATATCCATTTTGTTTTTTTCAAAATCTAATACTATATGACCTAATAATTTTCCACATGTTGGACACGTCATATATAACATTACTTAAATATATAAATATTATTTTTAAAACTTTTATTTTTCATTTTTTTTATCAATAAATATATATGAATATTATATTTATTGATAATCTAAGAGGAATTGCATTTATATTAATGTTAATACATCATATAATATATTTTTATGATAATTCATATAATACTGATTATTTATCAAAATATACATATGTTAATTATATAGGACAAATAGCACGTATTTTATTTATTTTTTTAGCTGGTTATTCATTAGAATTAGCATACAAAAAATATTCAAAATATAATAAATTTATATATAAAAAAATTCAAAGGATATTTGAAATAATATTATATGCATTATTAATAACTATTGTAACTTATTACTATTATCCAGATAAATTTATACGATTTGGAATATTACATTTTATATCTATAGCATCATTATTATTAACTCCACTAATCCCTTTTAAAAAATTATTTCTTTTATTATTTGTAATAATAATATTTTTATATAAAAATATATATAAATTGCCTTTATTTCATCCTTTTATTAATACCATTTTAGGAACACGCAATTATTGGAATTCTATGGATTATTTTCCTTTATTATTTTGGTTACCTTTAATGATGTTAGGAGTATTAATTAGTTCATTAAATTTAAATTTAGAAAAACATATTAAATCTAATATCCTTAATAAGAAAAATATATTAACATGGTTGGGAACTAATAGTTTAAAATTATATTTATATCATATAGTTATTTTAATAATACTATATAAAATAATTAAAATATAATTTAGTTATTAAATAATTATTATTTGTTATATAACTTTTTATATAGTTTTTCAAATTTACTTGTATTTTGATCAAAATATTCAATACTTTTTTTAGCTAATTGAACTCCATCAGTAATATTATATGTAGTACTAACTTCGTTTTTAACCTCTTTAGCTATTATACTAGCTTCTATAATACTTTTAATATTTAATTTATCTTTTATATGTGTTTTTAATTCATTAAATGCAATAAATCCTGGATTTGGTTTCCTATTTGATGATTTTTTAACGCTTTTATCTTTTTTTTTACCTCCTGCCATATTATATTTTATTAATAAATCATTAATATTATTCATAAGTTTATCAGTTGATTCTGTATTATGTATGTCTGATATATTCTTTAGAGATGATTTATTATTTTCACTTATAAAATTATTATTATTTATTGATTGTTGTGATGATAATAATTTTGAAGATTTCTGTTGAGAATTATCAATATTATTAAAAAACTCAGTAACTGACATATTATTTAATTTAACATCTACACCATTATTTTTAAAATCTAAAAAATATTTCTTCATATTTTGTAAATTATTTATAGAATCATTATTACCACCTGAAAGAGATTGTATTTCTTTTTTAAGTTCATTTTCTAATAATGTTGTATTATTATCTGATTCTGTTAATAATTCCATTAATTTCTTTATATTATGTGAATTATTACGACCACCTGAGAGAGATGATATTTCTTTTTTAATTTCATTTTCTAATAATGTTGTATTATTAGATTCAGAAGTTAACATTTCCATCAATTTATTAATATCATGGTTTATATTTGTATTTTTTATAGAACTATTATCATTTATGTTATATGATGATGTTGATGAAAAAATATGTTCACTCAGTTGTCCTTTTGGATAACCCCCGTGATATTCTTCAAAATATTCGTCTGAATTTTCTTCAGTAAATCCTTTGGTATGTCCTTTAGTATGTCCTTTGGTATGTCCTTTAGTATGTCCTTTGGTATGTCCGTTGGTATATCCTCCGGTATGTCCTCCAGTATTTCCTCCGGTATGATTATAATTACTATTTATAAAATTTGATGAAGTAGCAGATAAATCAAGAGAGCCGCCTAAATGATTATAATTATTTGATGAGGTAGCTGATAAATCAATAGATCCACCGGTAAGATTATAATTATTATTAATTGATGAAGTTACTGAATACTCATCGTTACCTCCTTTATGGTAATAATTATTTATTTGTATAGATTTTTTATCAATAAATGCGGATGAGGTAGCTGACATATCAGAATTATTAATTCCTTTACTTGTATGATTAGTATTTGCATACTTTTTTGTATTCATAAAGATAGATGATGAAGTATCATAATTATTTTTATTTTTATTTTTATTATATGTAGTTTTATCTGTTAATGACATTTCACTTAACTGTTGTGTTGCACTGCTTTCAGTAAACATATTAATAATCTTATCATTATTATATGAATTATATAAATTCTGGTTATCTGAACTATTTTCTTCTAATATTGTTTTAAACATATTATATATTAATATAGAAATTATATTTTTTATATTATTTTTGGTTAAATAATATAAAAAATATATAACTAATATATATTAATAGATGGATAATTTAATTAATGATATTATTGATATATATTATTCATTTTTAAATGAAAATAACTTTTTTAAAAATATTATTAATGATGCTAATTTTATAAAAAAACAAATACTAATAGTAGAAACAGTTAATAATTTTATTAAAAATAAAATAAATAAAAATATGAAAGAATTAATATTAAATATAATAACAAATGATAGTCATTATAATATATTTATAAATATTTTTGTTTATAAATATTGTATAATATATATTTATCTTGGTATAGCATATTATTATAAAGATTCAAAAGATTTATATATTTCTAATTTAATAGATTCAAGTCAAACAGATATATTGAATACTATTTTAACAAGTTCTAATATATCAAATATTATTAATTATTATATTGATATTCAAAATATGTTAGAATTATTTTCTATTAAAAATTTTGATAAAATTAAAATAATATTATCTAATAATGTTATTAAATATAATTCAATTATTAAATTATTTAATATATTAGGAGAAAATTATATTATTGATTATTTAATGATAGATAATAATTTTCATAATATTATTAAAACACTAATTTTTAAATTATTATATTTAATTGAAGATAAAAAAGATATATTATCTATTATAACTCCGGAAGGAATAATAGATAATATAGAATATAAATATATAGAAATTTTAGTTTCAAATGAAAAAAAAATTATAAATTTAGATTTTATTGAAAAATTTTTAAATTTAAATAAGTTATCAATAAAATGGGCTGATGAAATTTATGAATATTTAAATAATTATTATATATTAAAAGAAAATAATAATTCTAATATAAATAATTGTATTGATTATTTATTTAATAATAAAATCATTATACCTATAGTAGAAGATTTTGTTAGATATCATAAAGACACAGAAATATATTTAAAAGATACAATAATAGAAAGTGATAATATTAAATTAAGAAATCTTACTAAAATTAAATATATTATTAATAAAATGAATAATATACGAAATTATCATTCACCTATATTAATTGATTATAAATTAAAATTAAATATTAAAAATTTATTTTATAAACAATATGAAAATAGATTAGCCGTATTATATAATGATAATGAAGAAATTAAAATTATACAAAAAATACAAAATATAGATTACTCGGCAGATTATGAATTATTAATAGATTTAGAAAACATTCGTAATTATGCTTATAATAATTTTAAACATTTTTCTAAACATGGAATAAGTATGAAATTTAATAATACTATTACTGCTATCAGATATACTAATATTAATGATAAAAATAAACAATTAATAGAAACTAGAATTAGTAATGAAAAAATACCAGTGAATATTATAGGTATTGCTTATACTGGATCTAATAAATTTATAAATTTGATGAATACTAGTACATTAATAAATATTAATTCTTTAAAACAATTTAATAGTGATAATAAAGATAATCAAAATGGATTTATTAATTTTAATAAAATATTACCTAAAAAATCAAATAAATTAATATATTGGTTATTTAATTTAGAAAAAGATAAAATATTAATAAATAAATATATAAATTATAATACTGATGATTCAGATACTATTATTAAATTAATGTTACAAGAAATATTTAATAATTATATCAAACTTATAAATAACAAATTAATAAATTATATTGACAAATTAAATAATATGACTTTTTATGATTTAAATAAAATTATACATATATATGATAATATATATTTTAATTTATATCCTGAATTAAAAAATGAAATTATTTCATATATTATATTAGAAAAAATACCTCAACTTAAAATTGAACAAGATGCAAATGATAATAAAATATATAGTTATAATCCTAATATGATTAAATTACCTACTATAGAGGTAGAATATAATTCATCTGATGAAGAATTATATGATGAAAATATAATAACTCATGAATATAATCCTGATACATCTATCTGTTATCATTATATAAAATGGAAAGAAATATTAAAATTATCTAAAAATACTGAAGAATTTTCACAGGCTATTTATGATTTTGCTAAACAATATCTTAAATCTAATAATCAAGGAATGAATGTATGTAAAAGTTGTAATGAATTATTAGATATTACTAAATTTATATATTCTGGAACATATATAGAAGAATTAAATACATTTATTACAACTTCTATTATTATAAATCAAAATTTAGAAACTATATCTAAATATTCCACATATACACGAACTATTAAAAATATAGAAAGAATAATAGAAAGAATATCACAGATAATGAATAATACAGTATATTTAGGTAATGATATAATAATCAAATCACGTAGAAGAATGTTAATTAAAGATATTATAGATATAATATTAATTCATACTAATTGGTTAAAAAATCATCAAAGAAATATGACATATTATAAAAATTTTGGTATTAATAAAGAATTAACAGAGTTATTCCATTTTGAATTAAAAGATGATATTTTTATAATAAATACTTCTAATATTGATCATTATAAAATTATTAAATATAATAATATTATTGTATATATTATTTTTATATTAATTATTGAATTAACAGAAGGTCAGATTATTTTTATAAGAAATAATAAAATTTTCAATTATAAATTATTTTTAAAAATTCAACATAGTTTATTTAATAATTTATTTTTAAGATTAAATAAAGATAAAATAGCATTAAACAAATTACCTTTATTTTGTTTTATTTTATATTATTATAGTGGAATTGTTGTTAATAATAAAATTTGGTTATATAATTTAGATGATAATATAAAACCAAAAGAAAAAATAGTTTATATTATTCAAACTCAAAAAATAGTTATTCATACTTTACTAGATTTATTTAATACAATTATAGAAGCAAATTTAGAAGATAATAAAAATTATTTATATGAAATTATTAATAATAAATTTTATATTAAGATACATTCATTATTTAATAATATTAATTTATTAAACAAAAATCAAGAATTTAATAATAAAACATATGATATAAAAGAAAATAATATTTCTAATAAGATTGAATATATTATAATATCAACAAATAATACTAATAATTTTAATAATATAATAAATACAGATTATTGTTTTCCAGAAACAATAAAATTAGAAAACAGAAATTTTAAAACTAATAATACTATTACAGAATTAACAACATGTCCAAGTGGAAATTTTCATAAATGGCAATTTGAAGCTAATGATTTAATATGTTTAGAATGTAATAAATCTTATAATCAAATTAATAAAAATAATAAAGAATTCAATACAGATATTTATTTTGATAAATTAAAATCATATCATCTTAAACAATTAGCAACTAAATATTGTTTAGATGGTTCTTTACATGAAATACCTGACAAAAATAATATATGTTTAAAATGTCATATTAATATTTCAAATATAGATAATGAATATTTAAATAAATATACTAATAATTTAAATAATATTAATAACAAAAAAATAATTAAATATATAGATTATACAAAAAAATATAATAATAAAATAAAAAATAAAGAAAAAAAAATTAAATCTTTTATTAATAAAATTATATTAAAATATAATAAATATTCTAATAATAAATTAGAAATATATATAACACAATTTATTCAAACTCTTATTTCTATAGTTGGTGAAAAAGTTAAAATAAATAATGATGATATTTATTTAAATGAAACAATTATTATACTAAATCATGATTACAAAGGTAATATATTAAATAAAAATATTATTAAAAAATTAATTGATTTTACAATTATAAATAAACAAATAGGGAATACTATGAAAAATATTATGTTATTAAAAGAAAATAATATGTATTTATATTATGATTTAATTACGTTTCAATATATAGGCTATTCAGAAAATAATAAAAATATTATATTTGTAAAAAATAATATTATTTTAACTATTAAATATTCTATTTATGATTGTATACTATTATGGGGTTATGAATATAAATATATTAATATATATAATAATGAAATCAATTCACACTTAATTAATGATATCATTAGAAATCGTATTATTAATTTAAAAAAAATTTTATTACAAATAAAAATTATTATTTCTAGTATTAAAAATAATATTGTAACATCAAAACATCCTATTATATCAGAATTTATAAAAAACATTAAAAAAATGCATATTATAACTTCTAAAAAAATATTTAAAAATTTTAAATATATTATTAATAATTTATTTATAAATTATAATATTGATAATATTGAAAACTTAGTTAATAATACTAATATAGATACTAATAACATTTCAACCGTTAAACTAATAATTAATAATAATTATTTAGATGTTATGGAATTAATAAAGTATAATAATTATGATTGTCATATAATATTTTATATTTTATATAATTTTAATATTATTATTGATTCTTTTAAAAAAATAAAAGATGATTCAAATATTATTACTGAAATATCTATTATGATTATAAAAATAATTTATTATATGTTTAATATATATTATAAATTTAATATGGATAAAGAAATTAGACGATTAGATTATATATTAATTAATGAACCTTCTTATATGGATAACTCATTAAAAATATATGGATATTATCAAGAATTATTAACAGATGAAGAAGTTAATGATATTAATAATAATGATGAAGCATGTAATGCAATAGAAGAATTTAATACTTTTGATATTGATGAATTTGATGGTAATAATGATGATATTATTGAATCTTTAGGTCATAATGAAAATTATGATTAATACATTTATTTTTTATTATGGATATGTTTATCCATAACCTTATATATATTTAAGTTATTATTAATCTTATTTATTAAAAAATTTTCTAATTAATTTTCATATTACACAAATTTTTAAATTTAATAATAATTTAATTATGAATATGTTTATTATTAGTGTATTTAAAAATTACAAATTAATAATTTAAATAATTAAGGTTTCTATTATTTTATTTATAGTTTTATTGCTATTTTCAGAGAAATTATAAAAATTTCAGAAAAATTATAAAATAATTTTTTAAACCATATATTAAAATATTTTGGGAACTTCGTTAACTTATTTTATTTTTTTTTTAAATTTTTATAATTTCTATGAAGATGCAATAATTATAGATTTATAAATTTTTTATAATTTTTCTGAAATTTTTATAATTTCTCTGAAAATAACAATAATAATAATTTTAATTATTTAAATTATTATTAAAACTAATACTTGAGTAATAAACAAAGTTAACAAAGTTTACATAAATAATAAACAAAAAATAATTTAATAATTTAGACAGTGTTATTTATAATAATAAACATATATAGAAAGCACAATTTATATATAATATTATTTCAATAAGACCATAATAAACATATCTTTATTTTAAATATTATTAAACTAATTTAAATTATTAGTTTTAATATTCTATATAATACATTATTATTATTTTTTTTTAATATTATATTTATTAGCTAAATCATTAGCTAATTTATTTTCTATTTCTTTAAAATCTTTTCCTTGTTCAACTTTTTCTAATTCATGTAACATCATATATATCATATCAATATTTTCACATTTACATAATTTTTTAACTATGAAAGGATACTCATCATAAAATTCAGGATATATATTCATAATATGTATTTCTAGATCATATACAGTTATAATTTTTTTTTTTTTTAAATTTATAATTTCATTATTTATATCAATAATATTTTTTTTTATATAATCTATATCATATGTTTCTCTTAATATATGGTTACTTTCCATTATATATAATTAGTAAATTATATGTTTTTAAATAATTTAAATTATTATTATTTTTATTTTAGTTTTTAATATTTAAAATAATTAATAAAACTTAAGACTGAAGAAAAATTATATGGAACACATTTATTTATTTTATATTTAATTTAGATTCTTATTTAATTTATTAATAAACAAAGTTAACAAAGTTCTCAATAGTTATTATATTATATCTATTGATATATTTTATAGCTTATTATATTCAAAAATAATAATAAATATTTTTAAATAGGAAACTTCGTTAACTTCGTTTATTTTAATTTAAAAAAATCTAATCTATGGGAAAGTTTTGCATTTTTTCATAATAATTTATAAAAAATTATCTATAAAAATATTTAAAATTAAACAAATTTAACATTCCCAAATATTTTTATAGATAATTTTTTATAAACTAAGATTTAATAATATAGAAGCCGCCGCTTTATGAATAAAATTATAATAATTTTTTATTGTTTTATTATTAATAATAATTATAAAGCTTGCGTCCGTTTAAAACATTTTTTTTAATTTATTAAAAAAATGTTTAACCTTATAACAGCTTACCATTTGGGTTTTCCTTCGGGTTTTCCTTCGGATTTTCCTTCGGGTTTTCCTTCGGATTTTCCTTCGGATTTTCCTTCGGATTTTCCTTCGGATTTTCCTTCGGATTTTCCTTCGGATTTTCCTTCGGATTTTCCTTCGGATTTTCCTTCGGATTTTCCTTCGGATTTTCCTTCGGTCTTTTAATAAAAGTTCATCTATATCATTTATATCTTATTTATTATTTTTTATATTACATTATTTAGATGTTATTAATTTTATTGGGAACTTCGTTAACTTCGTTTATTTTCATTATAAATATTATTCCGGTAATCAATCCTCTTTAATATAACCTTTATCACATATTATTGCTATAATCATAAAAATATATGTTTCAAAATAATTTTTAAATCTTAAATTATTGAATCCTCAGATAAATTATAAAAATTAAAAAAAATAAACTATATTTTATAATATTTTAATTTAGGATTTAAATATTATTTTGGAACGTAGTTTAATTTTTTAGATAAATTTTTATAATTTCTCTGAAAATAACAATAAATAATAATATTATTATTTAGTTAAAAATAATATTTTATATTTTAAATTATTTTTAATTATATAAAATATTATTTTTTTTCTAAAAATAGTAATATTATAAATTTATTAAATAATTTATAATTGAACATGTTTATTATCATCTGTTTAGATTATTATTTATCATAAGTTTATTAAAAATGTCATTAATAATAAAATGTTTATTATAACCTTATTAAAAATAATATTATAAATTGCGCTTCTTATATATGTTTAATATTATAATTTATAATTATTGTCGTCTTAATTATTAAATTATTTTTTATTTATTATTTATTATTAATTTAAGAAAACTTTGTTTATTACTAAAATTATTAGTTTTAATAATAATTTTAATTTTATAAATTATAAAATCATAATCTTTTATAATTTATAAAATTGGAAACTTTGTTAACTTTGTTTATTTATTTGTAAAACTTGTAAACTTAGTATTAATTTTGTTTATTTTATAAATATAACAAAGTTAATAAAGTTCTCATTTTTATAAATTAAATAAGACTATAATTTTAGAATAAGATGAATACGAATAATTTTTTTTTAAACTAAATATAAAAATACCTTATATGAGATTAAAAATTTATTTTAAAATATTAAATTTTTTGTTCTAATGACATGTTTATAATCATTTATTTAGTATTTATCATAACCTTGATGAAAATAATAAACAAAGTTCTTATAAATATATTAGCTTTCTATATATGTTTATTATTCTAATTAGTATCGTCTTAATTATAAAAATATATTTTGTTTATTATTAATTTACGGGAACTTTGTTAACTTTATTTATTATCTAAATTATTTAAATTATTATTAAAACTAATAATAATTTAAATAAAATAATAGGAACCACAATTATTTAATTTATTAGTTTTTAATTTTTAAATAAACTGATAATAAACATGTTCAATAAAAAAATTATATAAATTTTATTTTATTTTAAAATAGCGCGAATCCACGATTCAATATTATCTTGTTGTTTATCAGATTGATTTAATACTTTAGATTTACAAGTATTTAGTTGTACATTAACTATTTCACGAAATATTAATATTTTATTATGAATAATATTAATATCTTGCAATTCTACACAGTCAGGGTTTGTATTATTTAATTGATTTATTCTAACATTACAATGTTGACAGAAAGAATCTAATTGTGATAAATAACATTTAATTTTATGTATTTTATGTTTTTTATCAACATTAGAACAATCATTAAGAGTTGCCATAGTTAATGTCATCCATCCATATTTTTCAATAATATGGACAAACCATTTTTCTAATCCGCAACATGTTGCAAAATCACAAGAACTCATATCTGACATATATATATATATATATATATATATATATATAAATTTAAATATTATTTTTAATTTATTTTTATAAATTATTTTTTATAATAATTATTTTTATTATTATTTATATATATAATTTTATTAAATGCAGATTTAACTTTATTATTATGGGTTATATAAAAAATAATTTTATCTGAAAATATAAAATTAATATTCTGATATATTTCATAAGCTAATTCATCATTAAGATTTTCATCTATTTCATCAAATAATAATATATTATAATTCGTTGTTTTAATTAAATATATAATTTTAGCTATATTTAATCTAATTCTTTCTCCTGAACTTAAATTTTCTATATTAATATAATTATTATTATTATTATTATTAAATTTAGCATATTTAATTGAATAATTTATTAATTCTATATTTGGGTTAGAATCATAATTAGTAATTATATTATATAAATAATCATTATATAATTGTTTATGATTAGATAAAAATATAAATGATTGTTTATTAATTATTTCTATAGAAGGATATATATCTAATATATCAATATATATTATACCTTTTAACATATATAATATAGAAGTTTTACCACTTCCAGATTTACCAGATACTAATATATGATCATTTTTATTAATAATTATTTTTTGATTATTTATTAATTTTGGATTAGTATTATATATTTTATAAATTATTATTTTTGTAATAGGTTTTGATTGATTAACAGGTGTATTATTATATTGTGTAATATTATTAATTGCATTAGAATATAATTTATTTAAATAATTATATCTAATATTCATACGTGTTATTATATAATTATTTTTATAATATTCAATTAATTTATCAGTAACATATTCAATATCATAAATTATAATAAAATAATAATAAAAATCTAAATAATTTATATTTTTAAATCTACTTTTAATAATAGTTAATATATAAATAAATATACAAATATTAGTTTTGAATTCTAAATTATTATTTAAACTATTAATATCTTTTAATAAATTATTATATTTTATAATAATATTATGTAAATAATTATTATTTATTTCATTATTAATAAATAAATTTTTATTAGTAATAATATAATTACGTAAAAGTTCATTAGCCTGAAATCTTTTAATCGTTATATCTGTTTCAGATTTATGTTTATTATCATTTAGTTTTTTAATAATAATAAAAAATACAATAAATAATATAATAATCAAATAAGAATTTTTAATAATAGATATTATTATTAAAGTTACTATTCTAAAAGGAATATCATATTTTATTTTAATATTTGATATATATTGTTCTATGTTTTCATTAAAATGTTCTATAATATTATAATATTCTACTAAATCTAAAGTTAATAATGTTTTCTTATTTATTTTTTGCAATATTTCATTATAAAATGTTGTATTTGCTATTTTAAGTTCATTAATTAAATTATTTTTAATATCATAAAATATTTTTTCTAAAGGTATATTTATTATTAATAGACAGATTAATATAGATGCAAATGTATATATATAATTAGTATATTTTTTAATTATATGACTAAAATATAATAATAACCATTTAAAACTTTCTTTACATATTATTAATATTATAGCTGCTAGTTTATATTTATTATATAATCCATTTAAATTATATTTATTTAATAATAAAGTTATATGATCTTTAATATTCATAATATATATTATAATATATTTTATTTATATATAAATTAATGAAACATATATTATTTATTTAATGATTCAATAATTTTTTTACTATAGATTTCCTATCAATTGAAATATAGTTTTTTACAAATATCTCAAAAAAGATATAATCTATAATTAAAATACTAGTTGATAAATATAAATTATGAATAATTATATTTTTAATATTTATATTATACATGTATGATAAAATACATGTAATACCTAATAATCCTACTATAAAGCTTCCTAATACTATCTTAGCCAAATTTATTATTTTTTTATTATTATCTAATATGGCTTTATCTATTTGTTTAGTATAATTAGTATTTAAATATTGTTTATTATTTTTAATAATATTAGATAATACATTAGAATTAATTATATCTTTAATATATAAATCTTTAAAAGTAGTATCTATTAAATAATTTAAATTATTATATAATATATTTTGTTCATTTGGAACTACATGTATGAAAAAAAATAAAATTAAAATTATACTTGCAAATACGATAGATAATAATATATCGCATATCAAAGAAATAATCATATATAAATTAATATATAAATTATTTTTAGTAATAAATTTAATTTATATATTAATTTATATAGTGTATGAATTTAATTGAAATAAATATAGCTTGGTTTTTACATGCTTTATTATTATTTACTGCATTAAGCATATTTTATATTACTATAAAATTTGAATTATTAACTAATAAATTAACAAAATCATTAAGTACCATTATAAAGAATATCTTACCAGATAATCTTAATTTTAGTAACATAATAGATTCAATAATAAATTTATTTTTAAATAAACATAATATATCTTCCAATAGTATTAATTATAATTTACTAGTTAATGAAATTAACAATAATGTTGATAATATTAATGATCCCCAAGTTGATTCTAATAATACAAACTTAATAAATACAATAATAATAACTAATATAATATTATGGATAATATTTATAATAGGTTTAGTAATTATTAAAAAAAAATATACAAATATATATATATATAAAATAATTAAACATACTATAATCATATTTGCTATTATAGGTGTTATAGAAGTTATACTATATAATTATATAGTATTTAAATACATATCTGTATCTTCTTCAGATATGCAAAATTATATTATAACTAGACTATTAAATAAATTATAAAAAAAAATGATTTATATTTAAATTGATAATATATAATTATATATATACATATGACTTCTGTAAATGATTCTACGGTTTCCAATGATAATATTAAACCTAAACCTAAAAGAACCACAAAAAAAGATATTAATACTTCAGAAATAACGGTTTCTAGTAAACTAGATAAACCTTCTAAAACATCGAAGAAAGAAAAAACTAGTGTTTCTGATGAATCAAAATCAACTAAAACAGAAAAAGCTAATAAAAAACAAAATTCTAATATAGAAGTAAATGATACATTTATAATTATTCCTAAAACTAATAAAACATCAGTTAAAGAAAATGTAATAGCTAAAACTAAATCAGTTAGTTCTAATTGTATATTCACAGATTCTAATGTAGATATACCACATTTAGAAACTACTAATATATTTAATAATATATCAGAAATTCCACATGATTGGGAAATTAAATTTGATTGTTTAAAAACAGATATAGAAAAATTAATTAATCAAATAGAAAATTTAAATAAAGAACGTGAAAGATTAGAAAAAGAAAAAAATATTAAAGAAAAAGAATTTATTTCATTACGCCAACAATTATATAATACAAAATCTAATAAAGAAATAAAAGAAGAACAACTAGCAGAACATAATTCAAAACTTGATATTATAAAAAATACAATTGATGAATTAGATAAATTAAATGAAGCAGGAAGTTCTAATGAATCTGTTATTCTTGATAATGATAGCTAATTAATTTTTTCAACTATAATTTTAATATTATTTTTTTTTTTAATTAAATTCTGAGAATTAAAAATATCTATTTTTTTATCCCATTTATCATCATAATTATTATCATGATATTTAATATATTTATTACATCCAATTTTAAAAGGTGGCACTTTTTTTGCTTTATACCAAAAAACCTTATCTGTTATATTTTTACTATGTATTCGGTTATCAATAACCATCACGCCATAATTATCAGTTAATTCAGAAAATACTTGTTGAAAAACATCAAAAGAAGGAAACATTCCTGCATAATGATCAAATAATCTTTTACGATTTGATATTATATCTTCAGCTAATAAAAATATATAATCAAAATTAGATCTTAACTCAGGGGGAATTCCTATCGCATATTGTAATGTTAATATAAATGATATTAAGCTATGCCTTCCATTGTAAAATAATTCTAATATATTAGAATCACGTAACCATGTTCCTTTTGAACTTAAACAATCATCCATTATTAACATAACATAACCATTCTTTTTTATTTTTCCTTCTTTTTCTCTTTGTTTATTATCTTCTATAATTCTGTTTTGTCTATTAAATAATCCACTTAATAATTCACTAGAATAATCAGAATAAATATATGTATCAGGTATAAAATCTGAATAAAATGAATTTAATTTTTCTGTACGACTTATTGCGAGTATTGTTGGAATATCTTTTAAATGATATATTAATTCTTTTACTAAAAAAGATTTTCCTGTTGCACGTTTTGCTATTATACAAATTGTAGCATACTCACACATATTTTTAATATCAAACTTTTTTATTTGTAATTTTGTAGCTCCGTAATTTACTTCTTTAATAGTCATTAAATATAAATAGAAAATAAATATTTTTATAATATTAAAACGGAGGTGGATAAATTGTATCAACGCTTAAACTATAAACATCTATTTTTGATGATTTTTTATATTGATTCAAATAATTTAAACAGTTTTCTATATCTAAATTTAATAATAGTCCTCCTATTGCGGAAACTAGTATAGGATTTTTATATTTTTCATATAATGATAATCTTTTAATATTATATCTTTTATCATCCATATGTTGAATCCATAAATAAATAATAAATATTATTATGATAATTATTAATTGTTTATAAAATAATTCCATTATTTAAACTGAGAAAATAAAATATTTATAAATAATTATTTATAAATATTTTATTATTATACTTATTCAAATATTTGTTAATCATTTTTTAATGATTTAATAAAATTATTGGCAACTTGTATAATTATATGTTTATCTGTTTTTTTTTTCCAACGTGAAACTTGAATTGATAAAATATAATCTTTTTTTAATAACTTAATATTTTTTGATATATAATGATAATATAAACAATTAAATATATAACTCCAATTATTTGTATTTTTAAAATTACTCATTTTTAATAAATAGTTAGATGAAGAAATATAATTTTTTTTCATAATTTTTATTTTATTTAATACCATACCAAATATATTCCCCCACATTACCCATTCATAAGAATCAATGGTCCATTCCATAAATAATTTATATATTTCCATATCTTCTAGCATGCATAATTTCATAAAATTTCCAAGATACATTAATCTTTCTATATGATGACAATATGCATATGGTATTATTTTATTTTTAATAATACTATCAATAGGATACATATCAGTAGTTCCTTTCCAAAATTTATGATATTGTATACTAGAACTAGAATTATTATTTTTAATAATAGGCTTCTCAATCATATAAATACTATATATATAATTCCTCCATCCTATTATTTGTCTTATAAAACCTTCAATATTTTCTATACTAATTGTATCTGTATTTTTATTATAATATTTTAATGTATGAGTTACAACAAATTCATCCACTAATAATCCTATATTCATCATTGGAGATAATATTGAATGAAATATAAAAACATTCTGTTCAGAAACAGCATCTTCATATAATCCAAAATTATATAATTTATTTTTTAAAAAATTATTTAACCAAATTACACTATTTTTATGTGTTATTGGATAAATAAAATTTATTTCTCCATAATTATTATTAAAATATTTATTAACATATATTATAGCTTCTTTTGTATATTTATTATTTATTATTTTTGGAGGTTTTGGTAAATCTATATTTTTAGGTAATTTTTTTCTATTTTCATCATCAAAATTCCATCTAGAAAAATCGGGTTCATTATCTTTATTTATTAAAACTTCTAATCTGTGTCTTTGATACAAATAAAATATACGATGATTATAAGATTTCTTAAAAAAAGTTTTTTTAATATATTCTATATCAGAATCTTTTAATAAAAAATTTAAAGTTGGTTTTATTATTAATCTATCTTTAAATATGTTTTTTAATTTATTTGTTAATTGATGTTCTATCGGATTTATAATATAAATATTGTTATATTTTAACTCTTTATAAAAATTATCATCTACCTTATAATAATTTATGTATTTAATATTACGATTCTTTAATTTGTTTTTTAAATAATCATAATACCATTTCATTGTTGCTCTATGGTATGCTAATTTCATTTTATGAAACTTATAATATGTAAAATATAATGGTTCTTCTATTAAATATATATTTTTGGTTTTTATATATTTTATATTTTTAAATAATTGTGTAGGAAAAATTAATGTTATATTATTATTTAATTCCATTATTACTAATTATTAGAAAATAATTATTACTAATTTTATGTTATATATTATTATTTTTAAATAATAATATATTTTTATTTTTTATTTATTTTTTTTAACTTGGGATAACATTTATATTTAAAATTAAAAAATTGATAAATCAATTTTTTATTTTTTCATTTTTAAATATAAATTTTACCGTAGCCATTTTGGCTCAAGCTAATACTATTCATAGTAAGAATAGTATTGCATTATATTATATGAAAACTAATAAAAAGTCATACCCAAATACTAATGAACATATTAAACATTCCGATTATAATATAAATAAACAATTAATTAATGCATTAAATTTAGAAAAGTCTACTAATATATTTCAAAATACTAATAAAGATATTAATAAAAATATTGAAAATAATATTAAACATATCAAAACAAATAATAATTATCAAACTATAAGATCTATAATTAATACATGCAATATTAAATATTCAGAAAGTAATATGAATAAGCAATTAATTAATGCATTAAATTTAGAAAAAGCTAAAAATATATAAATCCATAATTTACATTCGTATAATATACATATAGTTTATTATGATTTTTATTTATTATAACCTTATTGAAAATATTAATAATATTTTTCTTAATTTTGGGCGTGTTTATTATCATATGTGTCATTTACTATTTATTATCAGTTTATTTAAAAATTAAAAAATAATAATTTAATTGTGATTAATGAACTTCCCTAATATTTTATTTAAAGCATTGGTTTAAATAATAATTTACATAATTAAAATTATTATTAAAACTAATTTATTAATTATAATAATAAAAATATATAAATAAACATATATATTTATTTATAGTTGGGAACTTCATATATTTTCAATAAGGTTATAATAAACAATAATAAAAACATGAGTTCCCTTTAAATAAAATAATAGGAACCAAAATTATTTAAATTTTTAAATAAACTGATAATAAACAGTAAATGAAACAGATGATACTAAACATATCCATTATAAAAAACAATATTTTAAATCTTCAAATATATAAAATATTAGATAGTTTTTATAAATTTTTTAAAATTGAGAATAATTATTCTCATTTATTTTATGTATAAATAAAAATTATGAGCTAATCAAAAAATAATTGGTTATTGTTTTTTTAATAATAATATATATATATATAAATATATATATATATATATATTATTATTAATGCTACAATGGAATTATTATTTGGCATGGAATAATCAATTATTACAGATGGAATATGAAGAACAATTATGTATATGTAAAAAACACTCAAAACACTTATATATGAAATTTATAATATTAATATATAATACTTATAATAATAATACAAATATATATTATTTATTAAATGAATTATCAATATTAGATAATATAAATCAAAATAATCACTATTATTTTATAAATTATATAATATTATTATTAATAAATAATAGAGCATTAAGAATAATAAATATAATAACTAATAATATTTATGATTATTCTCGTGATCAATATAAATATCCAATAATAATATATTTACTACAGTTTTCTATATTTCATAATATAATTTTTAAAGAATTACAATTATATATTATAGAATTATCAAAAGATAGTATAGGATCTAAAATTTTACATTATATGTTAGAAATTTTAGATATAAATAAAATAAATTATATAATTAATATATTAAATAATTATTTTAGTAAAGGATATAAATATATATATACTAATTATATTTATCAAATAATTATTCAATTATATCCTCAAAATAAAAAATATTATTTATATCATATATTAAATAATTTTATAGAAATATCTACTAATCAATATGGATGTATTATTGTATATATTTTATTAGAAGATGAAACAATATATCTTCATATAATAACTAATATTATTATACATTTTAATAATTTATATTTAAATAAATATAGTTTCTACATAATATTAAAATCTATAGATTATATAACACCTGAATATACTAAACAATTATTTAATATATTATTTAATAATATTATATTATATTCAATCGATAAATATGGACTGCGTATAATTAAAAAATTAATTAATAAAAAATTAATATTATTTAATGATATATATACATACAATAATATAATTATTATATTAAATTATTATAAAAATAATTATAATAAAAATAAAAACTTTAGTATAATTCCATATATTTTAAAAAATAGTAATTATTATAATTAAATTATTGCTATTTTCAGAGAAATTAAAATACAATCCTAAAATTTTAGACAAAAATATAATTATTGTTATTTTCTGAGAAATTATAAAAAATTCAGAAAAAGTAAACGTAGTTTAGTTTAATTTATCTAAAATTTAATTTCTCTGAAAATAACAATAAACTGATAATAAATAATAAATAAAATAGATGATAATAAATGTATCCATTAAAATTAATAATTAAAAAAAATAACATATTTATTATCATTTTATTTAAAATAACTAATAATGTAAATAACCAAGGTACCTATTATTTTATTTAAATTATTGATTTTAGGAACTTCATTTATATCTAAATAATGTAAAGTTTACAACAAAATATTTTGTCTAAAATTTTTAAAATGCAGTTTAATTTTTTTGAAAACAGAAATAAAATAATTTAAGGATTAATTATATTTTTTGGAACTAATGGATTTAATTTTAATGTATTAATATAATTATTACTAATATAATATTTATCCGGCGCTAATGTATTTTTTGTATCATTATAAATTTGATCACCGTATTCATGAATTAATGACCGATCTAAATTTTTATATGGATGAGAAAAATAACTTACTAAAATAGGATTATTTAATTCAACTGTTTCAGATGTTATATGTGGTTCGTATAAATCTTTCTTTCCGTTAGTCATTCTATTATAAGTGCCTATTTCTCTTTTATCTTTAATAGTCATATTATTACTAGCTGTATGTGATATCTTATTTTCTGTATAACTTTTTAAATTACTAATGTAATTATTTAATATAGTGGTTTGTTTAATTGTAGGTTTTGTAATATCTGTATAATCAATAGTATAATTTAATGTAGGATTATTAGCATGATTAATATGTTTAGTTATTTCTGTTTGTTCTTTTATTGTTGATTTAGCTTCATCTGTCAAATTAGAATAAATACTTTTTTCTTGTTTATTTGTATTTAAAACTAAATTATGAGATATTTCAGGTCTAATCGTTGATTTAGCTTCATCTGTCAAATTAGAATAAATACTTTTTTCTTGTTTATTTGTATTTAAAACTAAATTATGGGAGGTATTAGATTTTATAGTTGGTTTAGCTTCATCTGTTAAATTAGAATAAATACTTTTTTCTAAATTATTACTATTATACATTAAATTATGAGAGGTATTAGATTTTATTGTTGGTTTAGCTTCATCTGTTAAATTAGAATAAATACTTTTTTCTTGTTTATTTGTATTTAAAACTAAATTATGAGATGTTTTAGATTTTATTGTTGGTTTAGCTTCATCTGTTAAATTAGAATAAATACTTTTTTCTAAATTATTACTATTATACATTAAATTATGTGATGTTTTAGATTTTATTGTTGGTTTAGCTTCATCTGTTAAATTAGAATAAATACTTTTTTCTAAATTATTACTATTATACATTAAATTATGTGATGTTTTAGATTTTATTGTTGGTTTAGCTTCATCTGTTAAATTAGAATAAATACTTTTTTCTAATTTATTACTATTATAAATTAAATTATGAGATATTTCAGGTCTAATAGTTGGTTTAGCTTCATCTGTAATATTAGAATAAATACTTTTTTCTAATTTATTACTATTATAAATTAAATTATGAGATATTTCAGGTCTAATAGTTGGTTTAGCTTCATCTGTAATATTAGAATAAATACCTTTTTCTAATTTATTACTATTATAAATTAAATTATGAGATATTTCAGGTCTAATAGTTGGTTTAGCTTCATCTGTAATATTAGAATAAATACCTTTTTCTAAATTATTACTATTATAAATTAAATTATGAGATATTTCAGGTCTAATAGTTGGTTTAGCTTCATCTGTAATATTAGAATAAATACCTTTTTCTAAATTATTACTATTATAAATTAAATTATGAGATATTT